>SAMEA3387500__coassemble_5381_pt1 | contig 3281 bp, 4 predicted proteins | sample SAMEA3387500__metabat2_high_PE_009 | metagenome-assembled genome bin SAMEA3387500 (sample SAMEA3387500) | Felis catus | biome: Faeces | place: United Kingdom | collected 2012 | reverse complement strand
CGTGTCGAATTGAAGCATATGGAAAAAATTAATGTATATTTTTGACATAGTAAAAACTATCGTTATATACAGCAATGGCTAAAAGTCCGTCCCACAAACTTTTAGCCATTTTCATTTAAATAAATAACCTCTCTATCTTTAAGAATCCTTCCCTTTCTGAAATCTCGTCAATTCTCTCCAAATCGTCAAAAGCATCGTTCCAAAGCAGGCAATTCCGCCGACAAAGTTGGAAATCGGTTCGGCGGCGAATACGCCGTTGGTGCCCATTCCGAACATACCTGGCAGCAGGATTGTCAGCGGAACGACGATAATTACTTTTCGGAAAATAGAGAAAAAGATCGCTTTTTTGGATTTGCCCAGACCGACGAAAATCGACTGTCCGGAGAATTGGAGCGACATCATAAAGAATCCGAAAAAGTATAAGCGGATCGCCGGAATACCTGCTGCGATAAGTTCGGCATCCTGGTTAAAAATGCGGATAAAGAATGCCGGGAAACCATCGACGATCAGCCAGATACCGGTCGTATATAAAATTGCAATAAAAGAGGTAAAGGCGATCGCCTTTTTAACGCGTCTGTATTCTTTTGCCCCATAATTGAAACCGAGCACCGGCTGGGCGCTGTGGGTGACGCCGGTTACCGGAAGCGTTGCAATTTCACGGATGGAGTTGATAACGGTCATAACGCCGACGTAGAGATCGCCGCCGTATACCTGTAAGGTTGCATTGCACATGATCTGGACGGTGCAGTTGGTGATCGCCATCGTAAAACCGGACAGACCGAGACCGACGATTTTCCGGACTCTCTGCGCGGAAAGACGCATGGAAGAACGTCTCAGTTTCAGAATTGTTTTGTCACTGGTTAAAAACCGCAGAATCCAGATAGCGGAGAGAATCTGCGACAGGATGGTGGCGAGCGCCGCGCCGCGGATTCCCATGTGAAGCACAAAGATAAAAATCGGGTCGAGCAGGATATTGGCGGCAGCGCCTAAAAGGACGGTCATCATGCCGATGCGCCCGAAGCCCTGTGAATTGATGAACGAGTTCATGCCAAGTCCGACCATCACGAACAGGCTGCCGAGCAGATAGATCGTAATGTAAGCATTCGCATATGGATAAGTAGCGTCGCTGGCGCCGAACAGATACAGCATTGGTTTGCGGAATATCAGGCAGAGAAGGGTCAGAAGCACACCTGAAATGAGCATCATGGAGAAGGAATTTCACATGATTGCCTCGGCTTCTTTGATATCCCCGCGCCCGCGTTCGATCGAGCAGAGCGGCGCACCGCCCATGCCAAACAGGTTGGCAAATGCGATGACGAGCGTGATAATTGGCAGTGAAAGCCCGATGCCGGTCAAAGATAGAGTGGCGTGATCGGGAATGCGCCCGATATAGATGCGGTCGACGATGTTGTACAGGACATTGATAAGCTGCGCCAGCGTCATCGGGATAGCGAGATTCATGATATTTTTAACGATACTTCCTTTGGAGAAATCGTTCTGTGTATTGGGATTACTCATACAAACTCCTTTTTTCTTGCGTTTGGATACAACCTGATATTATAATAAAGTAAAAGAAATTTGTCCAGAGAGAAAGACATTCAAAAAAGGAAGTTCGATATTGCACAAATAAGAGATTTGTGCTATTCTCAAAGAAAACGAAAGGGGTATGTATTATGCCGAGAGGACCAAAACGTTCTGCATTAGAAGTAAACAAAGAGAAGCTGGCAGCGGTAGAAGAGAAGCTGGCTAAATTAGAAGAAACCGTTAAAGCTCTGAAAGCAGAGAAAAAGGAATTAGCGGCTGAGATTCGTAAAGCTGAATTAAGCGAATTACTGGATGCGATCGAAGAGAGCAATTTAAGCGTAAACGATGTTCATGAGTTTATCAAACAGAATTCTGAGCAGAAATAAATTAAAAAGCGATAAATCATTGTATTCAAAGAATGAAAAGAGAACTGGAAATTAGGGACAGCCTGGTTTCTGGTTCTTTTTTTATTTTGTGAAAAAACATTTGTAAACGAAATATATGAAAGAATGCCGGTGCCGAAACAGAGGGTTGTTTGAATCGGATTTGAGCCGGGATTGGCGGATGAAATCGGCTTAATGATAAAAAGGAACCGTGCAAAAGAAAGGTGCATATGCTACAATAGGAATATTCAATCAGAGGAACTTGAGATGACTTCTTTGATCAAACCGGTACCTCAAAGAGAAATAGAAGAAAAAAAACAAGGTTCCGGGGAAAGAACCGCTCAGATATTAAAAAAGAAAGCGAAGGGAATGAATATGGATCATAATACGCTACTTGGGGTTTTGATTCCGTTTGTCGGTACGACGGCGGGAGCAGCTTGCGTCTTTTTTTTGAAAAATGAGTTAAAGCCGATCATCCAGAAAACGCTTTTGGGGTTCGCATCGGGGGTGATGGTGGCGGCGTCGGTCTGGTCGCTTTTAATTCCATCGATGAATATGTGCGAAGCGATGGGGCGTCTGGCATTTCTGCCGGCATCCATTGGGTTTATGGTGGGTATTCTGATGCTGCTTTTGCTGGATCGCCTGATTCCGCATCTGCATCTGGGAAGTGATGAGCCGGAGGGACATATGTGCGGGCTCAAGAAGACAACGATGCTGGTTCTGGCGGTCACACTTCACAATATCCCGGAGGGGATGGCAGTCGGAGTGGTGTTTGCCGGATTCTTAGCAGAAAAGAGCGGCATCACGCTTGCAGCGGCGCTGGCACTTTCACTTGGAATTGCAATTCAGAACTTCCCGGAGGGAGCGATCATTTCCCTGCCGCTTCGGAGTGAGTCGGGGATGAGCCGGAAAAAGGCGTTTGCGATGGGAACACTCTCTGGTATCGTCGAGCCGATCGGGGCGCTTGCGACGATCGCCGCGTACCGCTATCTGGAACCGGTTCTGCCGGTTCTCCTGGCGCTTGCAGCAGGGGCGATGATTTACGTGGTTGTGGAGGAGCTGATTCCGGAGTCGGCGCAGGGCAGTCATTCCGATATGGGAACGATCGGATTTGCGGTTGGATTTGTGCTGATGATGATTCTGGATGTGGCGCTGGGATAAAAGAAAGCTGGCAGTGCTGGCATGGAATCCGATTGTCTGAAAAAGCGAATGTTTGTTCTGAAAAATGCGTTGCAAAATTTTTGAATTTATGTAATAATATTTGTAGCTGTTCAGTAGGTCCGCGCATTTACTGCGCTGACCGTACGAAAACATGGGCTAGCAGGCAAAAATCCCATTGCCGCAGGCAATTTTTAATGGATTTTTGCGCGTGAC
>SAMEA3387500__coassemble_4983_pt1 | contig 3547 bp, 3 predicted proteins | sample SAMEA3387500__metabat2_high_PE_009 | metagenome-assembled genome bin SAMEA3387500 (sample SAMEA3387500) | Felis catus | biome: Faeces | place: United Kingdom | collected 2012 | reverse complement strand
TCGACCGTCTTCTTCATCTGGTAACCAGACTTTTTTAAAAAGTGCTGTACAGATATTTTACCCAGAATGAAGCGAAGCCATTCCTCGCGGTACACCAGAATCAGAAACGCGCCCGTCCGGCTGCACTCTTTAAGCGCCCGCACCTGAAGCCCCGACGGTTCCAGTTCCCGGTTCCAGAAATCAAGCGCTTCCAGGAGTTTATCACGGTTCTGCGGCTGATAGCGGAACAAGTTCGACGGTTTGATGCCACGAAGAGTCGGCGCACACACCTCTACGAATACTTCTTCAAACAACCGTTCCATCTTTCTGCCTCCTGACTGCTTCTCTTAGTTAGCCATTACTACCTTTGGTTAGATATAGCTAACTATCTTTCAAAAAATAAAAGGCTTTTTCTGCCTTCTATTTTCCTTTTCAAGGGTTAGTCCTATCTAACTTCAATGAGACTATATCATGAATCACTTACCACGTCAAGCAAATTTTGTTCATTTTTGCTTACTGAGTTTTTTTATCAGTAACATCATTTTCTATCTTTTGGGACGATAAATAATCTCATTCACCGCATACACCGTCACAAATGCCTTCGGATCTGTTTTTAATATATACGGCATGAGCTGTGCATATTCGTTTTTATCTACGATCGTGATAATTTCCGTCTTCGGCTCATTGTCAAACGCGCCGAATCCCTGATAGATCGTCGCGCCGCTGTGAAGCGTATGCAGGATAAACTGGCGTATCTCTTCTTCTTTTTCCGAGATAATGCAAACTCTCTTTTTCAGATTCAGACCGAAAATAAAATGATCCAGCACAATTCCGTTTAAGTATGTGCCCAGAATGCCCAGCACCACCAGTTTTTTATCGCTGAAAAACACGGATGAGAGCGCCACACACATGCCTGGAAGCGCCATCGCTTTTCCCAGCTCCATATGGAAATATTTGTTTAAGAGCTTTGCCACGATGTCCAGACCGCCCGACGAGGCATTCATCCAGAACAAAAGAGCCAGACCAACGCTGACAACAAAGATATAGCAGACCGTATCCATCATCGCATCCTGGTTGAGCGACACAAAATCCGGGAAAACCTGCTCAAACACCCACAGAAAAACCGGCAGAATCAGCGACGTATACACCGTCTTGACGCCGAACTCGCGTCCGATAAAAAGAAAGCCCACCACCAGAAGCGCCGCATTTAAAATAAAGGTCAGCACTGAAATCGGCAGCGATATCACATTTCCCAAAAGCATCGCCAGACCAGAAATACTTCCCACCGATACACCGCTTGGAATCAGAAAGAAATAGACGGCTGCCGCCACGACAAAGGTCGCCGCTGTGATCATTGTGTACTCCCTGATTACGCGCATGGACTTTTTTTCCATAACTTAAAACCTCCTCATATTACAATTTCGCGCGAGCGCGCATCTTTGGCACGTTAGTGCCTTTTTGTGTAATAGAGAATTCCAAGGGATTTCCCATTATACAAAAAGACACATCGCGTCTGCAATGTGTCTTCGTAATGAGGCATCGGGGATTCGAACCCCGGACAACTTGATTAAAAGTCAAGTGCTCTACCGACTGAGCTAATACCCCATATTTAACTGGGCTAGTTGGATTCGGACCAACGAATGCAGGAGTCAAAGTCCTGTGCCTTACCGCTTGGCGATAGCCCATCAGCAAAAGATCCTTTTAAAAGGAAGGTGGATATAGGGATTCGAACCCTAGGCCTCCAGAGCCACAATCTGGCGCGCTAACCAACTGCGCTATACCCACCATAAAACGAATCCGAAGGGATATAATCCTTTCGGATTCAACGAGCCTGAAGGGATTCGAACCCCCGACCCACGGCTTAGAAGGCCGTTGCTCTATCCAGCTGAGCTACAGACTCATATTCATTTTGCGATTCTGACCGTTTTATCCGGCACTGTAACCATTCCCGCACCTGACCTCTCAACCAACTGCTTGTCTGTCTCATCGACAGCAAAGATAGTATATAACATTTGAAAAAGAATGTCAACAGGAAATTTCATATTTTTTAAAATAATTTCAAAAATTCATTTCTTTTGACTTTCCCCCTATTTTTCCACCTCTTCCTGCTCGTATGACAGGAAGTCCGCCAGAAATCCCTTTTCCCGCAGCGCTGCCTCGATCTCGTCGAGAATCTCCTCCTGATCGGCAGCCACGTGATGGAAATGATAGCCCGATGTCACGTTTAAAAGCGGCGTGGATCGCCCAGTCCGGATATTTTCCACAAATGCCTCAACATCGCGGCGGCTGCGGATATTTAACGGCGCCGATACCTTTCCATAGATGCGGTGGTTGACCATGACATCCAGCACCTCGCCGCCCAGATCAACAATCGTATTCAGCTCTTCGCGCGTCTGCTCGGTCGTATGGCACATTTTAAAGAGGCGTTCCGTCTGGTGCGGCACCTCCAGCACATAACCGCGGGCAGTCGCAAGGACAGGGTGTCCCTCGGTACGCAGAAGCGCGATATCCTGCACCACCACCTGACGGCTCACGCCGACTGCCCGCCCCAGCGCCCCGCCGGAAAGCGGTGTGGATGACTGTCCCAGCATTTCCAGTATTTTCTTTCTCCGCTGTACTCCTGTCATCGTTGTTTCCATCCTGTTTTCCCTGTCCTTTCTTAGTTTTTAAATTTTTATAATGCCCGCAGATGTTTGAGGCTCAGATCCAGAATTGGTGCCGAGTGCGTCAGCGCGCCGCTGGACACATAATCTACGCCTAATTTCGTGATCGTTGCGATATTTTCCTTCGTCATATTTCCGGAACACTCCGTCTCGGCGCGTCCGTCGATGATGCGGATCGCCTCCGCCATCTCGTCCGGGGTCATATTATCCAGCATGATAATATCAGCGCCCGCTTCCACTGCCTCGCGCACCATATCGAGATTTTCCGTCTCCACCTCGATCTTGCGGACAAATGGGGCATATTCCTTCGCCGCCTCAACCGCCGCCTTAACTCCGCCGGCTGCGTCGATATGGTTATCCTTGAGCATCACGCCGTCCGATAAGTTGTAACGGTGGTTGCTGCCGCCGCCAACCTTGACCGCATATTTTTCAAATATACGCATACACGGGGTCGTCTTGCGCGTATCTAAAAGCGTCGTCTTCGTTCCTTCTAAGAGCTTCGCCACCTGATTCGTATAGGTCGCAATGCCGCTCATCCGCTGTAAATAGTTGAGCGCCGTCCGCTCGCCGGAAAGAAGCACCCGGATGTCACCGGTGATCACGCCTAAAAACTGCCCTTTTGTGACGGTATCCCCGTCTTTTACCTCAAATTTTGTCTCGGTCGCCTCGTCCAGAAGTTTAAACACGCGCTCAAACACCTGTAAACCGGCGATAATACCGTCTGCCTTGGCTAAGAGCTGTACCTCGCCCTTGCGGTATTCCGGCATGACCGCGTTCGTCGAAACGTCCTCACTGTTGATATCTTCCTTTAACGCCATGCGGATATACTCATCCGCAACAAGCTGCATCGTAATTGGATTCATACTCTTCGTCCTCCCGTCCGGCGATCTTGCCTGCCGCTCTCT
>SAMEA3387500__coassemble_3708_pt1 | contig 4787 bp, 2 predicted proteins | sample SAMEA3387500__metabat2_high_PE_009 | metagenome-assembled genome bin SAMEA3387500 (sample SAMEA3387500) | Felis catus | biome: Faeces | place: United Kingdom | collected 2012 | reverse complement strand
GCTGTGAAGAAAACAGCACAGGAACAGGTTGAGTCTGCAAGAAAAGAAGCGCAGGAGCAGATTGAACGTGCGAAGAGAGAGGTACAGGATCGCGTGGAATCCGCGGAAAAAGCAGCACAGGATCGCGCTGCCAGGGCGGAGCAGACAGCCCGGGAGCAGGCAGAAGCTGCAAAAAAAGAGGCATTGGAACAGATTGCGGATGCAAAGAAGGAAGCAAATGATTTCCGTGGAGAAGCAGAGGTTTGGAAGCAGGAGGCAGAAGATCAGCGTCTGGCGGTCGAGTCATCCCAGAGTGAAATCGCTTCTTTGCAGGACAAGCTGGAGATTCTCAAACAACAGCTTGAAGAAGCAAGACAGGCGGCGACAGCTGTGCAGACGGAAAAATCGCAGCTGGAAGCACGTCTGATGCAGACGGAACAGGAAAAACAAAGTGTAAAAGAGCAGCTGAGCCAGCTGGAGCAGGAAAAACAGACGATAAAGAAAGATCTGGAAGAAAGCCTCCAGGAGGCAGGGGCAGCACGTGAGGAACTGGCAGCTGTCCGTCAGGCACAGGTGGAGGCATATATGAAGCGGAAGCCATTTCCCAAGAGACAGGGAACGGTGGAACTGAAAGATGCAATTCTGCGGTTATAGTGGGTGAAATGATATGAAAAAAAAGGTGGAAATTCTGGCACCGGCGGGTTCCTTCGATAGCATGAAAGCGGCGGTGGCAGCGGGGGCGGACGCAGTCTATATGGGCGGCAGCCGTTTCGGAGCCAGGGCATATGCGGAAAATCCGGATGAAACGGGGATGCTGGAAGCGATCAACTACGTGCATCTTCATGGGCGCCAGCTTTATATGACGGTCAATACGCTGGTAAAGGAAGACGAGATGGATGACTTATACGACTATCTGCTTCCGTATTACCAGGCGGGACTGGATGCCGTGATTGTGCAGGACATGGGGGTATTTTCTTATATCCGGGAGCATTTTCCGGATTTGCCGGTTCATGCGAGCACACAGATGACGATTACAGGACCGGAGGGCGCGGCGCTTATGACGAGAATGGGCGCGGTCCGCATCGTTACAGCGCGTGAACTTTCATTGGAAGAGATACGCCGCATTTATCAGGAGACGGGCGTGGAGATAGAGAGCTTTGTTCACGGGGCTCTCTGTTACTGTTATTCGGGACAATGCCTGTTCAGCAGCCTGATCGGCGGCAGAAGCGGCAACCGGGGACGATGCGCTCAGACCTGCCGGCTTCCGTTTGATGTCCTTCGGCGGCTGGATGAGAACAACCCTAATGAAAACAAAAAACAAAAGAAAGAAAATGGCGTGTTAAATCCGGGCGATTCCAAGTATGTGCTCAGTCTCAAGGATCTTTGTACGCTGGATATTTTGCCGGATATTCTGGAAGCAGGCGTTTATTCCTTGAAAATCGAGGGGCGCATGAAGAGTCCGCGCTATACGGCAGGCGTGGTGCGCCTGTACCGGAAATATGTAGATTTATATTTAAAGAATGGCAGAAAAGGTTACCGGGTTGACCCGAAAGACCGGAAGGAGCTGCTGGATCTGTTTGACCGCGGCGGTCAGACGTTAGGCTATTATACCGAGCACAATGGACGCGATATGGTGGTCTGCCATGAGAAACCGGCATTCCGCCAGGAAAACCGGGAACTTTACCAGTATCTGGACAAAACGTATGTGGAAGCAGAGGTGAAAGAACCAGTTCAGGGGTTTGCGCGTGTCTGTGAAGGCGAACCGCTGCAGCTGACGCTTCAATACGAAGATCCGCTGACGGGAGAAAGCCGGATGGCAGGCGGAATCGGAGCAGTTGTCCAGACGGCAGTGAAACAGCCGATGAGCAAGGAACGGATTGAGAAACAGCTCGGAAAAACGGGAAATACGCCGTATTATTTTGAAAATCTGGAAGTGGAGACAGGCGGCAGCCCCTTTGTGCCGGTGCAGGAGTTAAATGAACTCCGCCGCTCTGCGTTTGAGCAGCTTACCGAGGAGATACTGCGTCCATACCGCCGGGAGATACCGGAAAATAGGGCGTGCGGGACAGGAAAAGGATGGCAAAATCCGGAAGAAAAGAATCTGGAAGAAAATAACCAGACAGGTTCGGAATCAGAAAAAACCAGCCCGGCTCAGGACGTTGAACTCACAGCAGATTTACCTGTACAGAGCCAGAAAACGCTGTTTGAGAATAAAAAAGGGAATAAAACAGCTCTGTACCACATCCACGTTTCGGTCGAACACCCGGCACAGTTAAAAGTGGCGTTATCCGTACCGGAAGTCGGCGCCATCTATCTGGATAGCGCTGAATTTGGCGCCGAACAGTGGAACGAATGGGTATCGCGCTGCCATGAGGCAGACAAGCAGTGTCTTTTGGTAATGCCGCATATTTTCCGCGATCGGGCAAAGGAATATTTTGAAACACATCGTTCCAGGCTGGAATCGGCGGGATTTGACGGTCTTGTCATCCGGGCATGGGAAGAGCTGGAACTGGTGCGCGAGTGGAAGATTTCCATCCCGCTTGTGATGGATTATGGTATTTATACGATGAATCATCGGGCGGAGGATTTTGTGCGGGAGATGGCGCCGGAGCTTTCGATGCGTTTTACCCTTCCGGTCGAGCTCAACAGCCGGGAGTTGGAGGCGCGCGACAGCCGGGAACGGGAACTTCTCGTATATGGTTCGATCCCGGTCATGGTAACCGCCCAGTGCATCCGGAAAACAGTGGAAGGATGCAGTAAATGTCCGGAATATCTGTATCTGCGGGATCGCAAAAAGAAGGTATTTCCGGTAAGGAACCAGTGCCGTTTCTGCTGCAATACGATCTACAATTCCAGCCCCCTGTCGCTTTTGAAGGATAAAAAGCAGATAGACCGCCTGCAACCGGAGGTGCTGCGTCTGGCATTTACGTCGGAAAGTGCGGCACAGACCGGGGAAGTGCTGGATGCCTACGTGAAGACCTTCCTCCATCAGGAACCGGTGGAGCTGGAGGGCGAATTTACAAGAGGTCATTTTAAGAGGGGCGTAGAGTAGCGTGTGTACCGGGAATCTTCCGGGTACACATGAAAAGGAGGATCACCATGATAAATCTTGTGACAACGATGTCCAGGTATCTGATGATATTGCTGATACTGATTTATACATATTACAATTTCCGCTTTTTTTCACTGCCGGATGACGAGTCGAAACTCCGGCTCTGTCGTCTGCAGAATGTACCGCTGTTTTTGATATTTCTTCTGTCGGGTACGATCATTTATCTACAAACCGAGGATGAGGCAGTTGTGCTGTTTTTCGGCGCGCAGCTTGTCTTTTTTGTCCTGTACCAGCTCTTATACCGGCTGTTTTACCGGAATGCGTCGAGACTGTTGCTGAACAACACGTGTATGCTTCTGTGCACCAGTTTTATCATGCTGACGCGCATCTCGATGGACAAGGCGGTCCGCCAGTTTATCATCATGGCAGTTGCGGCGGTTATCACAATGATTATACCATATGTGATAGATAGAACCTGGCAGCTCGCTAAGATACCGTGGGTGTACGGCCTGATAGGTCTGGCGCTGCTGCTGGTTGTCTGTGTGATCGGCAATACCAGCTTCGGCGCACAGCTTTCGATCAGTATCGGCGGATTTTCGTTCCAGCCGTCCGAGTTTGTTAAGATCAGCTTTGTATTCTTCGTGGCGACGATGTTTTACCGCTCAACGGAGTTTAAAAATGTGGCGATCACGACCGGCGTGGCGGCGGCGCACGTGTTGATTCTGGTGTTATCCAAGGATCTGGGAAGTGCGCTGATTTTTTTCCTCTCCTATGTCCTGATGCTGTTTATTGCAACCTCCAACTGGCTGTATCTGGCAGGCGGTCTTGGAAGCGGCTGTGCGGCTGCGATGCTGGCGTATAAGCTGTTTTCGCATGTGCGTGTCCGCGTGGAAGCATGGCAGGATCCGTGGAGTGACATCGCAGGAAAAGGATATCAGGTTACGCAGGCGCTCTTTGCGATCGGCACAGGCGGCTGGTTTGGCATGGGACTTTACCAGGGGATGCCGAAGAAGATCCCGGTTGTCGAGAAGGACTTCATTTTCGCGGCGATCTCGGAGGAGCTGGGCGGCATCTATGCGCTCTGTATTCTCCTGATCTGTCTGGGCTGCTTCATGCAGTTCATGCTGATTGCGACCCGGATGCAGGCATTATTTTACAAGCTGATCGCGTTTGGTCTGGGAATTGAGTATGTGGTGCAGGTGTTCCTGACGATCGGCGGCGTGACCAAGTTTATTCTGTCCACCGGCGTGACGCTGCCGCTTGTCAGTTATGGAGGCAGTTCGATTCTCAGCACATTTATCCTGTTTGGCGTGATACAGGGACTATATGTCCTGAAACGGAATGAGGAAGAAGAGGAGGAGCAGCAGTTTGATGAGGCAGAAGGATGAAATGGAAAGAACTGAAAATGCGAGAGCGCGTTCAAACCGTCATATTCTGTGGCTGACCTATGGGATTGCGGCGCTCTTTATCGCGATGGCCGTTTATTTTGGCTGGTTTATCCAGTTTAAGAGTGAAAATGTGATCGGCAGCTCTTATAATGCGAGACTCGATCTCCTCTCAGACCGGGTGACCCGCGGTTCGATTATGAGCAATGATAAAACGGTGCTGGCGCAGACGAACATTGCAAGTGACGGAAGCGAGAAACGCTATTATCCGTATGATTATCTGTTTGTCCATTCGGTCGGATATTCCGGCAAAAATGGAAAAACCGGTCTGGAGTCGCTGGCGAATTTCTACCTGCTTTCCTCCCATGTGA
>SAMEA3387500__coassemble_3137_pt1 | contig 5785 bp, 11 predicted proteins | sample SAMEA3387500__metabat2_high_PE_009 | metagenome-assembled genome bin SAMEA3387500 (sample SAMEA3387500) | Felis catus | biome: Faeces | place: United Kingdom | collected 2012 | reverse complement strand
AGTTTGGCAAGAGTTATTTATAACGGTACAACAGCCGCAGGGCTTGTACATAGCAACCCGTAGACAGCATCCTGGCACGCCTTACCGTGTTATATATTACCAACCTTTACAGGATGCCATTGGTTTACCGGGAGGGAGACCGACCCTCCCGCTCCGGAAGGGGGAAGAGATTTGTCGGAAAAGAAATTGACAGAAATGGAAATCTTTACCAGTGCTTTATATAATGCGCTGGGTGTAGGACATAAGAACGCGCAGACCCGCAGGGAGCTGTGCAAGCGCCTCGGATGCAACGATCGGATGCTCCGCAAGGGAATAGAGATTCTGCGGCTTGATTATGCGATTCTGACCCGTGACGATGGCAAGGGCTATTACCTGCCGGAGACAACGGATGCGGGGCGGGCAGATGCCAAGCGCTGGTCTAAGCGGCAAGATCGCCGCGTGCAGGCAATCCGCGCAGCACAGGCGGGAGCACTTAAATTTGCGACGGGATGGAAAGAGCCGAAGGGCATATATGGACAGATTAGTATGTTCAGGGACGGAGGACAGGATGGGGAAGATGCAGAGAGAGAAAGGAAAGCGCGGAGAGCGTGAGCTTGCTGGCATCCTGCAGGATTATGGATATAATTGCCGCCGGGGTCAGCAGTATTGCGGGACTTCCGGCGATGCGGACGTGATCGGGCTGCCGAATGTACATATCGAAGTAAAACGAGTGGAAGACCTGAGACTTCAGAAAGCGCTGCAACAGTCCTCAAGGGACGCTAGGGCGGGCGAGATTCCGGCGGTAATGCACCGGCGCAACTATGAGCCGTGGCGGGTGTCCATGTACCTGCAGAACTTCCAGCGGATGTATTCGGACGACATTTTCGATGAGCTGAAAGCACGGATCCGCGGCGGAATCATTACCCTGTTGCTGGATACATGGATTTGCTATTACCGTGACTGGCAGGCGGGAAAGGAGATGGGCTTGGATGAGTGATAAGAAGTCTTTTGTCATGTATGAGAGCTGGGGCGCTGCCATCGAAAAGATGAGCAACGAGCAGGCGGGCGAACTCATTAAAGCGATCTACGCCTATCAGAAAGACCCGGATGCTGTTCCGCAGGATCCGGCGCTGGCGTTTGTGTTCGAGCTTATTAAACAGCAGCTGGATGCGGACAGCCAGCGCTACAAAGAAGCGTGTGCAGCCAGATCGGAAGCAGGAAAGAAAGGTGGAAGACCGAAAGCAAATGCTTCTGAGGAAAGCAAAAAAAGCAAATGCTTTTCTGAAAAAGCAAAAAAAGCTGATAATGATAATGAGTATGATAATGATTTAAAAGAAAACACCATAGATGGTGTTAAAGAAAAGCGCTTCGCGCCGCCCACCCTGGAGAATGTGAGTGAATATTGCCAGGAAATGGGTTACACGAACGTGGATGCAGCACGCTTTATTGACTTTTACACCAGTAACGGCTGGATGGTCGGTAAGAATCGCATGAAGGACTGGAAAGCAGCGGTTAGAAATTGGGACAGGAGAGAAAAAAATCCGCAGAGGCAGGATGGGGCCGCCGAAGTCGCCAAGAAGAACCGCTTTCACAACCTGGAAGAACATGGTTACGACTACGATGCGATGGTGTGGGGCATGGTGGGCGCAGCGGCGCAGGGCGAGGCTGGAAGCGCTGTGGCACCCGGTACGGGATGAAGGGAGCTAGAGGACGATGAAAAGCATGGATGAACGCCGGGCAGCCATCAAGAAGCAGCTTCGGGGCGGCAAGAGAAATACCCTTCGGGAGCTTTCGGAAGCGATTGGAGAGGAACGGGAGAGAACCAGAGCTGCGGTAAAGAAAATGTGTGCTCTGGGCGAACTGATTCAGGAGGGCGATGGTGTGCGCGGTCAGAAAGCGGTTTACCTGCTGACGCGTGTAGGCAAGGAGGAAAACGACGAGGAACTGGACAAGCCAGATGATCGCCGGATGGTAGACGGCATCTGGGCGGATGAGCTGGAGAGAACCAGAAACCGGGTGCAGGTCGGGGAGAAGCTCAAAGTGATGTTGCTTGCCGACACCCGTACCAAAGGCGAGGTGCGGACTGTGCGCCGGACGGTTCGGGTAATCAGCAAGCATAGGTATCTAGTTCGGACATCCGACGGAAGCAGCAGTACATACGCGGAATTGGCGATGTATTACCGCGGGAAGATTCTGGATCGGCGGTAGAAATGTCGGTGTAGGCGGAAAGGAGAAGGAGAACTGCATGAGAACGCGTTATAAGACTTATGCGGATTATGGAATGTTGAAAAGCGATGAGGAGAAGACCCGGGAGCGCTGCCTGAAAGCATCTGCGGAGGAAAGGCTTATTATTCTCCAGTGTGCGATCTCTGCGGCTCCGGGACTGGAAATAGCGATATACGATTCGATTACCGGCGGCGTCGGATACCGGACGCTTCTGCGGATGGGGCGGCAGATACCGGCGGGCGAGGACGATTTCTACGCGTATCGCCGCAAAACGATGGCAGAGATAAGCAGATATATGAGGCTGCTGGGAAGGTGGAAGGAATGATGAAGATAAAGCTCACACCAAGAAAACCGGACGAAGTCGGCGGTTATCTTATGATGCCGCTAGTGGCAAACGTGCCAAATGGGCGCAAAGGCTGGAAGATAGTTAAGTGCCCGGAATGCGGGGCGGCGTGCTGGTATAGACCGGAGCAGGAGAAGGCAAGGGCGATAGCAGTATGCACGATGTGCGCCCTGAAACATGGATTTGGGAGGTAATAGAATGCGGTTGATAGCAAATAACGACGGAACGTGGAGTGCTCATGATGAGACTTATGATATCATTATCCGCTGCGGCACAAAAGAGGAAAATGAGCGGGTTATGGAGCTTCTGAAAAACGAGCCAATTTCCAAAAAAGACGTTTTGGAAATCATCAAAGAAACCGGAGGATGCGATGCATCGGATGATTTCTCGAAAGGCTTTGATACGGCTTGTGATACCATCGCGAAGAAAGTATTGGAAAGGTTATAGAGAGATGTTATGAGATGTCCATATTGTAATTATATTCCAGAATGTGACGAGCAGGCCTGTGATGGATGCGAAATTTATGAGGACTTTCTGGATGATGCAAATGACTTTTATTAAGATTGCATCGGAGAGGTTTTGAGATGAATAGAGCAGAAACGACAAAATTAATTCATTATGCGTGGATATGAATTTGGGTGGAGATATCAAACAGAAACTATTGACGGGGAAGCTACCGAAGAAGAGGTAGAAGAAAGGACATGGAGATGAATGATAATTGCAATAGAGCGTGCTGGAACTGCTGGTATGACGAATTTTGCGACTGGCATCCGGCGGGGGATGAGGATGCGTGCGAGGAGTACATAGCAGATGAAGAGGGTTAAGTGGTTAGATAAAGAGTGTAATAGCTGTGGTGCGCGCCTGAATAGCTGGGATGCCAGAATATCCAAGACACTGGCGTACAAATACCCCTGTTGCGAAAAGTGCATCGCAAAAGAATATGACAAGACGCCGGGGGAGCTGCGGGAGCAAATGGAAAACTTTTTCGGGATGCGTCCTTGCCAAGGGATTTAAAGAAGGTGGAAAAGTGGCGGAGTACAATCTTTTGACGCAAGCCCTTCTGGCAGCAGGATACACCGTGGACAATTTCCCGACAGACAAGGTTAGGCTGCCCGGTGGATGTTATGGTAAAAGCCCACTGGAGAACATTTATGGGGGTCTTGAATACGTCCATAGATATAGTGATAATTTTGTCTACAAAACAGGTTGCGGCTTGTATGTAAAGGGCAGAAATGTGATTGGAAACATGTCAACGGCTGGAATTGACTGGTGCCATGAAAACGATAACCCTGTTATAAGATGTCCGTATGACAAGCCAGATTGTCCACAAAACGATCCGAAGTTGTATGGAACGCAAGGCGGCGGACTGTGTATACAGTGCTGGTGCGTATGCCATCGAACAAAGGATGATTATAATTACAACGCCAGTGTTGAGAAAAAGAACGACGAGCGTCTGGAAGAAGAAAAAAGAAAATATAAGGAGCTGGTCCAGAAATCATGCATATTATAACGAACGCGCAAGAGAATGTTATATCAACTATAAACCTGAACGGTGCACGCACTGGTGCGAAAGAAACTATGGCTTTTGTCCGATACTTGGCAAAGAACTGGACAAGAAAAAAGGCAATGTATATTACGACCTGAAAAAAAGTGGCAGGCGACGCGAAGGAGAGCAGCTATCCTTGTTTGGCGGCGAAGAGTGGACAACCATCACAAAAGGATTGAAGGTATTTGATAAGCCTGTCAGCCTGGATATCTGCCGGGCGTACATAAAAGTGCAACGGGATGAGATCTTGGAGAAGTGGGAAATGAATAACGCCTTCTATCGCCTGATAGATAAGAGCCTAAAAGCAGAAGTCCTCAATGTCCGGGCAGCCAGGACGGAAGCACGGGATTTGATGCAGGATTTACAGGATATCCAGAATGGAATCACTGTATACCACGAATCAGATTTGCAAAAGTCCGAGCAAACGAGGAGGAAAGAGCAGCGGCAGCAGGCGCAGGAAAAGAAAATCGAGAGATTGGAAAGGAAACTGATCGCCTTTGGATATGAGAATTTACAGACTGTAGACCAAATGCAAGCTGACAAATGGCTGGAGCCGGAACGTCTGGAAGAGCTGGAAGAAATCAGACAGAAGCGGGCGGTAGAAGAGAAAAATCAACCTGTTCAAATGAGTATGGCGGATTTTATGAAGTGAGGAGACGGAACAACGATGATTAACGGAGAATTGATAGTAGATAACTTTGCTGGGGGTGGCGGGGCAAGCACCGGCATCGAAGAAGCGACAGGGTACTGTGTAGATATCGCGATCAATCATGATCCAGAGGCGATCAAGATGCATAAGGCAAACCACCCGTACACGAAGCATTACTGCGAGGATGTGTGGCAGGTAGATCCGGTCAAAGTATGTGGCGGGCATCCGGTGGCGCTGGCGTGGTTTTCTCCAGATTGTAAGCATTTCAGCAAAGCAAAGGGCGGGAAGCCAAAGGACAAGTTTATTCGCGGTCTGGCGTGGGTTGCCTGCCGTTGGGCGGGATTAGTGCGCCCAAGAGTAATAATGCTGGAGAATGTCGAAGAATTTAAGACCTGGGGACCACTTAATCGACGGAAGCATCCGATCAAAGAAAAGCAGGGGCTAACATTTAGAAAATTTGTTCAGCAGCTTACTGATTTAGGCTATGAGGTGCAGTTTCGAGAATTGGTGGCAGCAGATTATGGAGCACCGACTATGCGAAAACGGTTCTTTTTGGTTGCACGGTGCGATGGTAAGGAGATTATATGGCCTAAGCCTACTCATGGATCGGCGGACAGTACAGAAGTGAAAGCTGGATTGCTCAAGCCATATATGGGAGCATATACACAGCTTGATTTTTCCCTTCCCTGCCCCTCTATTTTTGATACATCGGAGGAGATTAAGGAGAAATACGGGATCCGGGCAGTGCGGCCGCTTGCAGAGAAAACTATGAACAGAATCGCAAGAGGACTAAAAAAATTCGTGTTGGATAATCCAGAGCCGTTTATCATTCAGTGTAATCACGGCGGAGAACGTAGACCGAACGACATTCGGGAGCCAATGCCGACTATAACGGGAAAACACGGATATGGGATTGTAGAGCCGTATATGGTACAGATCGGTCAGACCGGATTTGCAAAAGACCGGAGTAAGGATGTACGGGAACCGCTTACGACGATTGTGAGCAAAAATGAGCATTGCCTTATTGAGCCTAAACTTGCAC
>SAMEA3387500__coassemble_2717_pt1 | contig 6776 bp, 3 predicted proteins | sample SAMEA3387500__metabat2_high_PE_009 | metagenome-assembled genome bin SAMEA3387500 (sample SAMEA3387500) | Felis catus | biome: Faeces | place: United Kingdom | collected 2012 | reverse complement strand
GACAGCCATTCGATCGGTGTGCCGCTCGCAGTGGCGGTCGATCACTCTTTTATTGTCCCGACCGGGACGATGATGGTACATCCGGTACGGATGACGGGGATGGTGATCGGTGCCGTGCAGACGTATGATTATTTTGAAATGATTCAGGATCGTATTTTAAGCTTTGTGTCCGGACACAGTCAGATCTCCTATGAGCGCCTCCGGAGCCTGATGCTCAATACGGAGATGATGACAAAAGATCTGGGAACGGTCCTGGTTGGCGGGGAGGCGGTCCAGGAGGGACTGATCGATGAATGCGGCGGGATCCGGGAAGCGCTTGCATGGCTGAACCGGGCGATCGATGGGAAGAAACAAGAAATAGGTGCACACGACCGGATGACGAAGACGGATTTTAGTGAAAATCTGAAAAGAAAGTAGAACATACGTGCGAAAATTTTAGGAAAGCGTTGCTTTTTTCCCTGAATTTGGGTATACTGAATGAGATAATAAGAATGTAAAATGAGAAAAGCAGTCTGCGGGAGGCTGTATTTTGTGAAACAGGAGGAACCGCAGATACATGGGAAATGTTGGAGGCATGAGACAGGTGGCAGATACAAGCAGGAAAAGACAGAGTACAGAGCGTGCCGGGGAGACAGCTGGGACAGAGAAAAAAGCCGGGCGATCCAGAAAGTCCCCTGCGGCGAAGAAAGCGGAGGAGACGCTGAACGAGAAAAAGAGTGGGGGGAAGAAGAAAGCTTCGTCCGGAAAAGGCACCGCGAAAGGAACAGGAAGCCGAAGCCGCGCCAGCCAGGCGCCGGAGCCGGTGGAGAAAAGTGGTACAGGGGCATTTATGGGAACGGAAGTGGCGATTATTGTATCATTTGCAATATCGGTACTTTTGTTTTTGAGCAATTTCGGGCTTTGCGGCTTTGTCGGAAGTTTTCTGCGATCAACTCTGCTTGGCGTATTCGGCGTGATGGGGTATCTGGTACCATTCCTTTTATTTATGGGAACTTGTTTTTATCTTTCAAACCGAGGCAACCAGAAAGCCGTAGCCAAGTTGGTGGCGGTTGGCGAGGTGCTTCTGGCATTTTGCGGACTTTCCCAGCTTCTCATGGGAGGCGGTCAGCATCTGGACTGGAATCTGGGCGATTATTACGCGCAGGCAGGTGGAGGCGGCTTTATCGGTGGCATTCTGATGCTGCTGTTGTGCGGAACAGTGGGAACGATCGGAGCAGTTCTGATTCTGCTGGTGCTTTTGGCACTCGGTGCTGTGTGCATTACGGAGCGTTCCCTGGTAAACTTCGTTAAACAGGGCAGCGGAAGGGCGTATGAGTATGCGAAAGAAGATATGAGCCGCCGCCGTGAGATACATGAGGAGAAAAAGGAAGAAAAACGCCGTCTGCGGGAGGAGCAGCGGGTCCGTGGCGTTGATCTCGAGGGCGCCAAGCTGGCCGAGCTGCCAGTGATGCGGAATTTCTCGGAAGGAGTCCCGGAGGGAACCGTGCTGGGACCGGAGGATGCACCGGAGGAATTCCGTGAGATGCATGGAAGGCAGGAAAACTTGCAGGATGAGGCCGCGGCTTATGATGATTGGACCGATGTTCCGGCAGAGGGGAAAAATCTGGCACAGGATTCCAGACAGGGAGTAGAGAAGGAGAATCCGGCAGATGTATTTCGCGGGCAGATATTCCACGGTGACGGAGCGGTAGAACCAGAACCGATGGAGTATGAAGAAGAGCCGGTGGAATCGGAGCAGGATACATATGCATACGCTGGTTCAGAATCCCAGTTTCAGGAAGAATCGGAGTGCGAGACGGCGGGGGCAGTAAGGGAGACAGAATTTGCAGAGGAGCCTGCAGAGGCAGAGGACAGTGCGAGCGACCAGCTCCTGAAACGCCTGTATGTACGTCGTGATACCCGGACGATGGAAGAATTTGCCGGCGGCGAGAGCCGGAAAGGTCCAGGCTATTATCCGGTAGAGACACGGGAGAAACCGGCTGCGGAGGCGGCGTCCGGTTTGACCGCAGAGGAGGTTCATACAGATTTAGGGCATCAGGATGTCTTTGAGCCATCGGAAAACGAGTGGGAAACCGTTTCGATGGGGAATGAGGATGAATGGAACGAACCTATATCTGGGGAAACGGATTCCGAACCAATCGATGGCTATTATAAGACGCTGGAATCAGAGCGGGGCGAGGCAAAGGGCAGTTTCTTTGTCCCGGAGGATTCCAAAACGGTCGTGACTGCATCCGGAAAGGTGATCGAGACAGATACAGAGGCGATACAGAAAAAACTGGAGCAGAAACGGGAAGAACGAAAAGCACTTTCAGTTGAGGAACTGACGGTTCCGGAGCAGATCGAGCGCAAGGAAGAGGAAGAAAAGAAGATCCAGAAAGAATACATATTCCCGCCATTGACACTTTTAAAACGCGGCACGGGACAGACCGATTTCTCGGATCAGGAGTACCGGGAGACAGCGATCAAGCTGCAGCAGACGCTCCAGAACTTCGGCGTGGGCGTGACGGTTACAAACATCAGCTGTGGACCGACGGTTACCCGCTATGAGCTTCACCCGGAGCAGGGTGTCAAGGTCAGCAAGATTGTAGCGCTGGCGGATGATATCAAGTTAAATCTGGCAGCGGCGGACATCCGTATCGAGGCACCGATTCCTGGCAAGGCGGCGGTCGGTATCGAGGTTCCGAACAAGGAGAACCATGTGGTTCTGCTGCGCGATCTGCTGGAGTCAGAGGCATTTAAGAAATATCCGTCCCGGCTGGCATTCGCGGTCGGAAAAGATATCGCAGGTCAGACGGTTGTCAGCGACATTGCGAAGATGCCGCATCTTCTGATCGCGGGTGCGACCGGATCGGGTAAATCAGTCTGCATCAATACGCTGATCATGAGTGTGATTTATAAAGCGAAGCCGAGCGAGGTCAAGCTCATCATGATCGACCCCAAGGTGGTTGAGTTAAGTGTATACAACGGTATTCCGCATCTTCTGATTCCGGTTGTGACCGACCCGAAAAAGGCGTCCGGCGCCCTCAACTGGGCGGTGGCAGAGATGACCGACCGTTACCAGAAGTTTGCAAAATACGGCGTGCGCGATCTTAAGGGTTTCAATGCCAAGGTTGAGTCGATCGCGGATATCGACGATCCGAAGAAACCGGAGAAACTGCCGCAGATCATCATTATCGTGGATGAGCTTGCCGATCTGATGATGGTTGCGCCGGGAGAAGTAGAAGATTCGATCTGTCGTCTGGCACAGCTGGCGCGTGCAGCGGGCATTCATCTGGTGATTGCGACGCAGCGACCATCGGTCAATGTCATCACCGGTGTGATCAAGGCAAATATTCCGTCGAGAATTGCTTTTTCTGTCTCTTCCGGAGTGGATTCCCGTACCATTATTGATATGAACGGCGCGGAGAAACTGCTCGGAAAGGGCGATATGCTGTTCTATCCGTCGGGCTATCAGAAACCGCAGCGTGTACAGGGCGCGTTTGTGTCCGACAATGAGGTTTCGGATGTGGTCGGATTTTTGAAACAGGAGGGGCTGACCGCAGAGTACAGCGCCGAGGTTGAGTCCAAGATCCGTTCGACGGCGATGGATGCGGGCTTTGGCGGCGGTGAGCGCGATGCCTATTTTGCACAGGCAGGTAAATTTATTATTGAGAAAGACAAAGCATCCATCGGCATGCTGCAGCGTATGTTTAAGATTGGCTTCAACCGTGCCGCGCGTATCATGGATCAGCTTGCAGATGCAGGCGTGGTCGGTGAGGAAGAAGGCACGAAGCCGCGTAAGGTGCTGATGAGCATGGAGCAGTTTGAAAACATGATGGAAGAAGGATATTAAAAAGCGGAATCATTATAAAATATCAAAATCAGGAGGTATCCTATGAAGCTTAAAAGTTGGCTGAAAGAATTGCCGTATACATTATTGCAGGGCAGCCTGGAGACGGAGGTTGACGAGGTGGTCTACGATTCAAGAAAGGCGGCGCAGGGGACGGTGTTTGTGTGTATGCGCGGAGCAAACGTCGATTCGCATACCTTTATCCCGGATGTGGTTGAAAAGGGCGCGCCGGTTCTGGTGGTCGAGCATCCGGTTGAGGCGCCTGAGAACGTGACGGTCATTCAAGTGGAGAATGGACGGAACGCGCTATCGCTTCTTTCGGCGGCACGTTTTGATTATCCGGCGCGGAAGATGACGGCGATCGGTGTGACCGGAACGAAGGGAAAGACGACTACCACTTATATGATCAAGGCGATTCTGGAGGCAGCCGGACAGAAGACGGGTCTCATCGGAACGAACGGCGCTGTGATCGGTGAGAATCATTATCCGACCAAAAATACGACGCCGGAATCCTACATTTTGCAAGAATATTTTGCAAAAATGGTGGAAGCGGGCTGCCGTTACATCGTGATGGAGGTTTCATCCCAAAGCTACCTGATGCACCGGGTAGACGGACTTTTCTTTGATTATGGAATTTTCCTGAATATTTCCAATGATCATATTGGCCCGAATGAACATGCAAGTTTTGAAGAATATCTTTACTACAAAAAGCAGCTTTTGAAAAACTGCCGGACAGCGCTCGTCAACCGCGATGATCCGCACTTTGATGCGATCGTAGAAGGGGCGACAGCAGAGATCCTGACCTTTTCATTGGAACAGGCGGCTGATTTTACAGCGGATGACATTCACTATGTACGCGAACATGATTTCGTGGGCGTTGAATTTCAGACGCATGGACGATATGAGCACGATCTGCGCGTCGGCATTCCGGGCAAATTTAACGTGGACAATGCGCTGGCGGCAGCGGGCGTGTGCAGCTTCTTTGATCTGCCGAAGGAGAAAGTCTGCCATGCGCTGGAACATATCCAGGTCGATGGACGGATGGAGATTGTATATAAATCAGCAAAGTGCACCGTGATCGTTGACTACGCCCACAATGCGGTCAGCATGGAAAGTCTTCTTCTGACGCTGCGCGACTACAAGCCGAAGCGTCTCGTCTGCGTCTTCGGATGCGGCGGCAACCGGGCGCGCGATCGCCGGTACTCGATGGGAGAGATTGGCGGAAAGCTGGCAGATCTGTCGATCATCACGGCGGATAATTCCCGCTTTGAGAAAGTGGAAGATATTCTGGCAGATATCAAGGTCGGACTTGCAAAAACCGACGGCAAATACGTTGAAATCCCGGATCGCCGCGAAGCGATTGAGTACAGCTTGTCCCATGCGGAAGATGGCGATATCATCGCGATCATCGGAAAAGGGCATGAGGATTATCAGGAGATCGAGGGCGTGCGCTATCATTTCCTTGACCGGGAAGTAGTGCAGGAGACGGTGAAGAAGCTGCATATGTAATCAATTTGGAGGCAAAATATGGATCATATTACAGTCAGACATATCGTGGAAGCAGTGTCGGGAACACTGCTCTGCGGAGATGCAGATACGGAGTTAAAACACATCAGCATTGATTCCCGGAGTATGCGCGGGGCGGATCTGTTTGTTCCGCTGATCGGGGAGAAATCAGACGCGCATCGTTTCCTGGTTCAGGCGATGGACAATGGGGCGGCAGCCGCACTGACTTCGGAGCATGAGGCGGCACCGGAGGGCTTTCACGGCGCGCTGATCCAGGTGAAAGATACGAAACTGGCATTGCAGACGATCGGACGCTGCCTGCGGGCACACCTTTCTATCCCGTTAGTTGGTATCACCGGCAGCGTGGGAAAGACGACGACGCGCGAAATGGTGGCGGCGGCGCTTTCAGCGAAATATAAGACATTCAAGACACCGGCAAACCACAACAGCCAGATCGGTGTGCCACTCACGATCTCGGAGATTTCTGAGAATGATGAGATCGGCGTGCTGGAACTGGGAATGAGTGAGCCGGGCGAGATGGCGGTGATCGCGGAGATTGCGGCGGTGGATTCGGCAGTCATGACGAATATCGGTGTGACGCATATTGAGAATCTGGGCTCCCGCGAGAATATCTTAAAAGAAAAGCTGCATATCCAGGACGGTATGAAGGCAGGAGGAATCCTGTTTGTAAATGGAGATAATGATATGCTTTCCACCGTGCATGCAAAAGCAGGCTGCCATACCGTCCGTTATGGACTTGGAGCAGATAACGACTACCGCGCTGAGGATCTTTCATACCCGGATGGATTTCCGTCCTTTACGATGGTACACGGCGAGGTGCGCGTCCCGGTGAAGCTGACTGTTATGGGCGAGCACAATGTCATGAATGCGCTGGCTGCCCTGGCGGTTGCGGATGCCTACGGTGTGCCGCTTGCCGATGCAGCGGAAAAGCTGCTTGAATTTGGCGGGTTCAAGAACCGTCAGCAGATTTATCATAAAAATGGTTATACGATCGTGGACGATACCTACAATGCAAGCCCGGATTCGATGAAAGCGGCGATAGGTGTACTTTCTTCCCTGCCGGCAGGACGCAGAATTGCGGTTCTGGCAGATATGAAGGAACTGGGAGAGAATACGATTCAGTTCCACCGTGAAGTTGGTGCGTTTCTGGCGGAAAAACCGGTCGATATCCTGGTTGTATATGGAGAACTGGCGCAGGCGATCGCCGAGGGAGCAAAGAAAGTCAAACCGGATCTGCATATCGTTTCGTTTGAAGAGGACGAAAAAGAAGATATGCTTGACTGGCTGGATGCACAGATCGGTGAGGGAGATGCAGTCTTGTTCAAGGGTTCCAACAGTATGAAGCTGGGGGAGACGGCAGCGAGGTTTATCTCAGTCGAGAAGACTCCCACCTCTTCAGGTGGTGAGTAATAGCAAATTT
>SAMEA3387500__coassemble_2435_pt1 | contig 7643 bp, 1 predicted proteins | sample SAMEA3387500__metabat2_high_PE_009 | metagenome-assembled genome bin SAMEA3387500 (sample SAMEA3387500) | Felis catus | biome: Faeces | place: United Kingdom | collected 2012 | reverse complement strand
GTTTTGGAGGAATGCTTATGATAACAAAATATCAGATGATTTCTGCTCTGGCGGAAGATACCGCAAGGCAGGTGGCAAAAAACGGGCAGGAGTGGACAAGCTATCTGACCACTGCCGCAAGGCTCTACAAATATCCGTTCCATGAGCAGATGCTCATTTATGCACAAAGACCGGATGCGACAGCCTGTGCTTCCATTGAGATATGGAATGAAAAAATGAATTGCTGGGTAAACCGGGGAGCAAAAGGGATTGCCTTGTTAGATACGGAAAGGGAGCGTCCAAGGTTAAAATATGTTTTTGACATATCCGATGTGCATAAGGCAAGAAGAATCGGGCGTGATCCATATCTTTGGGAGCTTAGAGAGGAACATCAGGAAACGGTGCTTGCCCAACTTGAAAAGACCTACGGAGAAACAGATAGAACGCTCTCTTTTGAACAGCGGCTATTGGAACTTGCTGACCGGATTGCACAGGATTATTATGAAGAGCTTCTGCCGGAAATTGAATATGTGAAAGAGGGCAGTTTTTTAGAGGAACTTGATGAGTTTAATGTGGGAGTACGGCTTCGTGATACGTTGTCATCGAGCATTGCATATACCTTGCTGTCACGTTGCGGTGCAGACATGGAAATGTGGAGGGACGAACTTGATTTTTCTTATATCAGCGATTTTAATACCACAAAAACCCTGTCTGTTATCGGCACAGCTACAACGGATATGTGTAAGCCTATTCTCATGGAAATAGGAAGAACCATAGGAGCATATAACCGTCAGCTTGCAAGGCAAAATGCCTTAAAAAAGGCGGAGGAAAAACCCGTAAAAGAAGATTCGGTAACTTCCCCGGAAAAATCAGAAAAAACATTTGCAAATATGTCTGATGTATACTATAATGCGTTAAAGCGTGAAAGCGAAAAAGAAACACAGCAATCCAAAATAGAAGAACAAAAGCAAAAGGAGGATACAGCACATGAAACTGACATACGAGAAGAACGGGGACTATCTGATTCCGAACCTGACCGTGAACGAGGAGCCGGAGGGAATGCTGACAAAGTACGGACTGATGAGGAAGAACTTTCTGAAAGAACACCGGAAAGGGATTTATCAAGGCATGATACTGACGGGCGAATTGAAAGCACACTGTCTGGAGATACAGGAGCAGGCAGAACAGAGAATGGAAGTTATGACCAGCCGGATGGCGAAAACCGAGGGCGTGACCGAGAAACTGAAAGCAGCCGATCCGATGAAGTGGACAGCGAAGATGAACAACATCAGACACGCAGCGGAGGAGAGCATATTGACGGAGCTGATTTATATTTAAGCCGGATATACAAATTCATACAGAAACGGCAGAGCCGGATAGTGAGAAAGATTCATTATCCGGTTCTTTTTTGCCCGAATTATCTGAAATGGAGCAGGGAGAGGCGTTGCAGCGTGGCATTTTATGCAGCGATGAGTTCCTGAAGCATAAAAGACCGGAGATAGCGGGCTATTTTCAGATGGAGCAGGATGCAAAGATACAGGCAGAATATCTGAAAAACTCATTCCGTATGGAAGAATACACGGAATTTAACATTGAGGAACTGCGGGGTGGTTATCGAGCTGACGAGGATGGCATTACTCTGTGGAAAGGAAATTATCTGACCCGTGAAGCGGAAAGCAGGCTGTCATGGGATGAGGCACGTTTCCTTGTTTATTCTTACATTGAGGATGGTGTGTATTTACTTCCGAGAGAAGAAGCAGAGAAGATTGAAACAAACGGAATGTATCAGCAGCTCGATTTGTTTACCATGTTCACGGAGCAGGCGGGGAATCTTGCCGTAAAACAGGCAGAGGAAGCAATGCCGATTCAGCCAGTGGCAAAGATACCGCCGGAACAGTTAGCGGATATTATCCGGAGTGGCGGTGGCAGGGATAACAGCAGAAAGCGTATCTATGCCAAATATCAGCAGGGCAAGACACCGGAAGAAATGACTGCATTTTTACAGAAGGAATACGGTACAACCGGAAAAGGCTTTGAATTTAATGGAAAACAGCTTGCAGTATGGTTCGATGAGGGCGGTATGCGTGTGGGATACGGCACATCGGCGGAACATCCGGTGTTTCAGATGAGCTGGCAGGAGGTAGAAGCCCAAATACGGTCACAGGTGGTAAACGGCACTTATATGGGTGCAAATGAAGCCTACCTTGTGGATGAAGCGGAACGTGAACGGATTGCAGGGCATTTGTTTTTCTTCTTTCGGGATGGTATGGGAGAACTGCCGGAAGAACTGGGGTTAAAAGCAGGGAATTATCCTGATTCCCACGCACGGCTTTTAGAGATGCTTTCTACGAGGGAGGGCGTGGAACTGCTTGCCGCCCACATGGATCAGGCTCTTCATCAGTTGAAAACGGGAGTGAAAAAATTGGGTTTCCGTTCTGTTATGCCGAAAGAGGAGCTGCGGGAAGAACTTGGAAACCAGCTCTTAGAGAAGCAGACATTTCCGACAGCAGACCATGTGGACATCAAAAAAGAGGATTTTATCACGCAGGATGAAATTGACCACAGGCTAGGCAGGGGAAGCGGCTTTTCACATGGTTCGTTCCGTATCTATGAGTATTTCAAAGAGGGACATGACAGCAAAGAAGCAGCCGATTTTTTGAAAAAAGAATACGGTACAGGCGGAAGTTCCCATGCACTTGCAGGCTCAGACCACAGTTGGGAAGATCATGATTTTAAAGGTATCGAACTGAAAAAGGGGAATATCAGCGAACCGTATGCACAAGTGCTTTTATCGTGGAAAGTGGTGGAAAAGCGTATACGCAAACTGGTAGAGGAAGATAAGTATTTATCTCCGGCGGGGAAAGAAGCCTATGCAAAGTACAAAGAGGAAGAAGCACAAAAAGCCCTTGAAAAAGCACAGGCAGCAATCGAGAGAAAAACAAAGGCAGCCTGTAAGGAAGCCATTGAGCGGACGATTGCAGAAAAGTTTGACGGGTATCGTCTGCCAAAGGAAACGGCAGAGAAAGTCATCAAACGATTTGGCAGCGAGCGTGTCAGCTATGTACTTGCCAATACGGTCACATATCTAAGCCATGACGGAAGATTTTCTCCGGATAATAAAGAGTGGGCAAAGTCCATAGAACCGTATGCCATGTGGGAGAACCGGGATTTGATTGTTGGTTCCAACCCTGCGGTCTTGAATGGGTTTATTAACCAGACAAGGCGGTATATGGAGCAGGAAAAGGAACTTGCGGCACAGCAGGTAACGATAGATGATCAGTTGTGCTTAAAGATTGATGAATGGAAGTCCGGAGAGGACACTTATGTGCTTGGAAATTCTTTGCAGGATAATGAGTTCTTTTATGTACTTGTAAATGGGAATGTCCATTTTGAATATGGATATAAACCAGACAGGGAAGAAGTGGAAACCGATTATCTGAATGTTACGGCGATGGAAGATATTGACCGACATGAAGCAGAGGTATTTTCACGCATTGAGGGGACAGAAGATATACCGGAAGATGAACCTCGTTTTTCTGTGGGAGAAACCAGCGATGCCTTTGAACCGGGACAGGATTTTGCGGTATGGGATAATGCCAGGGAAGATTATTATACGGATGCAGACGGGACAATCCCTACGTTTGAAACGAAAGAAGAAGCAGAAGATTATCTGCAAGGCATGGAACAGAAGCCTGTCACTTCTGGACACGATGTCCAAAAGCCATTGGTAGAACCTGCCATAGAAAAGCCTGTGAAGCAGTCTGCACCAAAGATTGATAAATCCAATGCGGTCAATTTCCATATCACGGACGATGCGTTAGGAGTAGGCAGTGCGAAAGAGAAATTCAGACGAAATATAGAAGCAATCCGTACTTTGGAAAAGGTGGAGAGCGAGAAGCGTATCGCCACATCGGAAGAACAGCAGATTTTATCACAGTATGTTGGCTGGGGCGGGCTTGCCGATGCCTTTGATGAAAGCAAATCTGTATGGGCGGGAGAATATCAGCAGTTAAAGGAATTGTTATCGCCGCAGGAGTACGCTTCTGCAAGGGAAAGTACCTTAAATGCCCACTATACCAGTCCTGCCATTATCCGCAGTATTTATGATACCTTAGAACGTATGGGATTTGAAAAAGGAAATGTATTAGAGCCTGCAATGGGTATCGGAAATTTCTTCGGAATGCTGCCAGAGAAGATGCAGGAAAGCCGACTTTATGGTGTGGAGCTGGATGGTATTACGGGCAGGATTGCAAGACAGCTCTATCCGAAAGCGGATATTAAAATATCCGGTTTTGAAAAAACAGACTATCCGAATGATTTTTTTGATGTGGCAGTCGGCAATGTGCCATTTGGACAGTATAAGGTAGCGGACAAACAGTATGATAAAAATAATTTCCTAATCCATGATTATTTCTTTGCAAAGACATTGGATAAAGTCCGTCCTGGCGGTGTAGTTGCATTTGTTACCAGTAAGGGAACAATGGATAAAAAAAGTCCGGAGGTCAGAAAGTATCTTGCCCAGCGGGCGGAGCTTATGGGGGCGGTCAGACTTCCGAATACAGCATTTAAGGAAAATGCAGGGACAGAAGTCACTTCGGATATTTTATTTTTCAAGAAGCGTGACCGTGTGATGGATATAGAGCCGGATTGGGTACATTTATCAGAAGATGCAAATGGTATCGCCATGAATACCTACTTTGCGGAACACCCGGAAATGATTGTTGGGAAGATGGAAATGGTCAGCGGTCCCTATGGTATGGAAAGCACCTGCCAGCCGGATGCCACAAGACCGTTTGCAGAGCAGTTAATGGATGCGGTCAGCCGGATTGACGGGGAAATCGAAGCAGTGGAGATGGACGAGCTTGCGGATGAGCTGGCAGATGCCACCATTCCGGCAGACCCGGACGTAAAGAATTACAGCTACACACTGGTGGAAGATAAGGTATATTACCGTGAAAATTCCATTATGAAGCCTGTGGATATGTCAGAATCCATGCAGGAACGCATAAAAGGCATGGTAGGAATCCGAAACTGTACGCAAGAGCTTATCAGTTTGCAGTTGGAAGAATATCCGGATACTGTGATTAAGGAAAAGCAGAAAGAATTGAATACCCTTTATGATACGTTCAGCAGAAAATACGGTTTAATCAATTCCCAGACCAACAAAAGAGCCTTTAATCAGGACAGCAGCTATTGTCTGTTATGTTCTCTGGAAAAGCTGGATGACGAGGGAAATTTCAAAGGCAAAGCGGATATGTTCACGAAACGTACCATTAAGAAAGCGGAAGTGGTTACAAGCGTGGATACAGCAACGGAAGCTCTGGCAGTATCTTTATCAGAAAAAGCAAAAGTTGACCTTTCTTATATGGCGGAGCTGACCGGAAAAGAGATTGATACAATCAAAGAAGAACTGACGGGCATTATCTTTCAGAATCCGGTCACAGATAGGTGGGAAGCAGCGGACGAGTATTTAAGCGGCAATGTCCGGGATAAGTTGCAAACAGCGAAGATTTACGCCGAAAACCACCCGGAATACAACATAAATGTGCAGGCACTTACACAGGTGCAGCCCACAGAACTGGATGCCAGCGAGATTGAGGTGCGTATCGGTGCCACATGGGTTGAACCGAAATATATTGAAGATTTCATGCGCGATGTTTTTGAAACACCGCAGCATCTTTTCAACCGGAATACAATGGGGATTCAGTATTCCGATGTGACAGGACAGTGGAATGTAAAAGGAAAAAGTGCGGATTACGGAAACAGTCTTGTAAATATGACTTATGGTACAAACCGGAGAAATGCTTATCAGATTTTAGAGGATTCTCTGAATTTAAAGGACAGCCGGGTGTACGATACCGTGATAGAGGACGGAAAGGAAACGAGAGTCCTGAATAAAAAGGAAACCATGATTGCCAGTCAGAAACAGGAGGCAGTCCGGGAAGCCTTTAAGAACTGGGTATTTGAAGATCAGGAACGTAGACAGGACTTGGTGGCGAAATATAACAAGCTCTTTAATTCTACCAGACCAAGAGAATATGACGGTTCCCATTTGAAATTCCCTGGCATGACACCGGACATCGACCTTAGACCGCACCAGTTAAATGCGGTGGCACACCAGCTTTACGGGGACAATACCCTGCTTGCTCATTGTGTGGGAGCAGGAAAGACCTTTGAAATGATTGCTGCAGCAATGGAAAGCAAGCGGTTAGGGTTATGCCAAAAGAGCCTGTTCGTTGTTCCCAATCATTTGACGGAACAGTGGGCGAGTGACTTTTTGCGGTTATATCCCGGAGCAAATATTTTAGCGGCAACGAAGAAAGATTTTGAGCCAGCCAACCGGAAGAAATTCTGTTCCAGAATCGCCACCGGAGATTATGATGCTGTCATTATCGGGCATAGCCAGTTTGAAAAAATCCCGTTGTCGCAGGAAAGACAGATAGGCATTATCGAAAGACAGATTGATGAGATTGAGCTTGCCATAGAGCAGGCGAAAGCAGATAACGGGGAGCGTTACACCATTAAGCAGATGGAAAAGTCCAGAAAATCCCTTATGACAAGACTGGAAAAACTCAACGATACTTCCAGAAAAGATAATGTTGTAACCTTTGAGCAGTTAGGTGTGGACAGGCTGTTTGTAGATGAAAGTCACAATTATAAGAACCTTTTTCTATACACGAAAATGCGGAATGTGGCGGGCATTGCACAGACGGAAGCACAGAAGTCCTCCGATATGTTTGCTAAGTGCCAGTACCTTGATGAGCTGACTGGCGGAAAGGGCATTACGTTTGCTACGGGTACGCCGATCAGCAACAGTATGACGGAGCTTTACACCAATATGCGGTATCTTCAGTATGGTACGCTTCAGAAGATGGGATTAGGGCATTTTGACAGTTGGGCAGCTTCTTTTGGAGAAACACAGACCGCCATTGAGCTGGCACCGGAGGGAACAGGATACCGGGCAAAGACAAGATTTGCAAAATTCTTCAATCTGCCGGAGCTGATTGCACTTTTCAAGGAGAGTGCGGATATCCAGACACCGGATATGTTAAAGCTGCCTGTGCCGGAAGCAGAATATGAGAACGTGGTGCTGAAACCCAGCGAATATCAGAAAGAGATGGTAACATCGCTGGCAGATCGGGCGGAGGCAGTGCGTAACAGACTGGTAGAGCCGCATCAGGATAATATGCTCAAGATTACCAACGATGGAAGAAAACTGGCACTCGACCAGCGTCTGATCAACGATATGCTCCCCGATGAGGAACATTCCAAAGCAAAAACCTGTGTGGATAAGGCATTTGAGATTTGGGAAGATACCAAAGGGGAGAAATCAGCACAGCTTATTTTCTGTGATTTATCGACACCGAAAGGAGATGGTACATTTAATGTCTATGAGGATATAAGAAATAAACTGATGGAAAAAGGTGTTCCCGCAGAAGAAATCGCCTTTATACATCAGGCAAATACGGAGCTTAGGAAAGCGGAGCTGTTCAGTAAGGTAAGAAGCGGACAGGTTCGTTTTTTATTGGGTTCTACTGCAAAAATGGGAGCCGGGACAAACGTGCAGGACAGACTGATTGCGCTGCACCACCTCGATGTACCGTGGCGTCCGTCTGATGTAGGACGGATTTTGCGGACATTCAAAATAAAAAAGAATGTGGAGG
>SAMEA3387500__coassemble_2270_pt1 | contig 8348 bp, 8 predicted proteins | sample SAMEA3387500__metabat2_high_PE_009 | metagenome-assembled genome bin SAMEA3387500 (sample SAMEA3387500) | Felis catus | biome: Faeces | place: United Kingdom | collected 2012 | reverse complement strand
GTACCACCCAGATCGGTAAATACATCTGCCAGTGTCGGGATAACCTTCGCCATGACGATAATCAGGACAACCACCGCAATCGCAACGACGAACAAAGGATACGTCATCGCTCCCTTGATCTTCTCCGTCGTCTTGTAAGACTTTTCGTAAAACTTCTGAAGCCGGTCAAAGGATCGTTCCAGTGTACCGGACTGCTCGCCTGCCCGGATCGTCTCGATAAACGTGAGCGGAAAACGGTCGCTATACTTTTCCAGCGCCGACGCAACGGTACTTCCGGCAGCTACTTCCTCTGCCGCAGCCCCCATGATCTTCCGGATCCGCTTGTCCTCATTCTGATCTGCCAGCATACGCATCGCGCGCGCCACGGTCATGCCCGAATGAAGAGTGATCGCAAACTGCGAACACAGGATCGCCAGCTTCTTCGTCTTGATCCGCCTGCTTCCGATCTCCATCTCCAGGAGACTGCCGTCATCAGGTCTTTTCTTCTCTTTCTTCTGACTGATGCTCAGAAGAATCGGATAGTTTTCCCGGATTCTGGAAGCGGCTGCCGCTTCACTCTCAGCCTGGAGCACTCCCCGGACTTCTTTTCCATCCCGTCCCAGCGCTTTATATGAAAAATTCGGCATCTCTCATACCTCCAGACACAGGATTCAGCTGTACGCCATCTGTATGTACATCGCCATCTGCATCCTTTTTATGATTATTTTAACATCTTTGTTTATTTTTGTAAATATGCCGTCAACCTTTTGGATGTTTTATACAAAAACACACATCTAGATCCACTTGTTTTTTGCTGTTTTCTCTATACGCGCTTTGTTTTTGCCAATCTATTTTTGTATGTATTTTCGCCAACACCTCTGACTTTTCTTCCTTTTCCAGACTATTTCTGCTATATAGATCATCAGGGCGGAAATGGTACGTCCCGCCCTGACACTCCCAAAAGAATAGCTCCCGTTTCTTTTTATCTTCTCTCTTATTTCTCGTTCTTCTTATCCAGCATCTCTTCCATCGTATGCCATCCCAGCACCGCGCATTTGACACGCGCCGGCATATGGGAAACATCGACCAGGGCGCCGGCTTCCTCGAGTTCTTCGATCTCGTTCTCGCCTGCCTCGCCCTTGATCATCCGCAGGAACAGATCCGCCAGATGGCGTGCTTCCTCTTCGGATTTTCCGATGATCAGATCCAGCATGATATCGGCGGACGCCTGGGAGATCGCGCAGCCGCTTCCCTCAAAAGCACCGTCTACCACCTGTCCATCTTCGACCTTCAACTGAAGAATGATGTCATCTCCACAGCTCGGATTGACGCCCTCTAATACCAGATTGGCATCCGGCAGCTTTTCTTTATGTAACGGATGCAGATTGTGATCCGTCAGTATTTCATTGTAAAAGGTTCTATTCTCCATATCCCATTTTCCTCCGGATTTCTTTCAGGTTCTGGACAAAACGGTCGATGTCCTCCTCCGTATTGTAGAACGCAAAGCTGGCACGCGCTGTTGCAAATACACCCAGATGTTTTAAAAGCGGCTGGGCGCAATGGTGGCCTGCGCGCACATTGACATTTGCGGCATCCAGAATCGACGCGATATCGTGCGGATGTACGCCGTCCACGGTAAAGCTGATAATTCCGTTGTGCTCTTCCGGCCTATCGCTTCCCTGGATATGAACGCCCGGAATCTGCTGCATCGCCGTCATTGCCCGTGTTGTCAGCAGCTCCTCACGCTTCCGCACCTCGTCAAATCCGACGTTCATCAGATAATCGATCGCTGCCTGTAAGCCGACCGCACCGCCGCCATTGACGGTACCGGCTTCGAATTTGTGCGGCAGTTCGGCAAAGACTGCAGATTCCCGGCTGACCGAATCGATCATCTCGCCGCCCGTCAGGAACGGAGGCATCGCATCCAGAAGGGTCTCTTTTCCGTACAGGACGCCGATTCCCATCGGTGCCATCAGCTTGTGACCGGAAAATACAAGGAAATCTGCATCCAGTGCCTGCACATCCACCGGAATATGCGGGGCGCTCTGTGCCGCATCGATGACGATGACACCGCCTTTTTCATGCACCAGTTTCGTCAGTTTCTCTACCGGATTTCTGCGGCCAAGGACATTGGAAATCTGCGGCATCGCTGCGATCTTTGTCTTTTCTGTCACCAGGGCTTCCATATCCTCATCCCGGTAGGAACCATCCGGCTGACATTCCAGATAAACGAGCTTCGCGCCTGTCTGTCTGGATACCATCTGCCACGGCAGGATATTGCTGTGGTGGTTATCAATGCTGATTAAGATCTCATCGCCTGCTTTCAGACTGGTTAAACCATAGCTGTACGCGATCAAATTCAGGCTCTCGGTGCTGTTGCGTGTAAACACGACCTCGCTCGTCTTTCCAGCATTGATAAATTCCCGCACGCGCTCTCTTGCCGCTTCATATGCCTCCGTCGCCTCGATTCCCAGCTCATAGAGCCCGCGGAGCGGATTGGCATTTTTCTTTGTATAGAAATCTTCCACTGCCTTTAATACCGCCTCCGGGCGCTGTGCCGTCGCCGCATTGTCCAGATATGCGATATCCGAACCCGCAAGCAGGGGAAAATCTTTCTTGTAATCTGTCATGTTCTGTTCCTTCTTATATATTTGTTTGTATACTTGCTGCAAAAACAAACCGCAGCCAACTTACAGTTTTTTCATTTTATTATCGCTTCTGGTTCATGAACTCCTGAACCTGCTTCTGTACTGCCTCGTCTGCTACCAGCTCATTCAGCGCGTCGATTCTCGCCCGCGCTACCATGCGCTCAGCTTCCTCTCTCGACAGTCCGCGGGAGCACAGATAAAACAGCGTTGCATCGTCCAGATCGCCCATCGAAGCGCCGTGATTTCCTTCGACATCTTCTTCTGCACACAGAATCAGCGGAATTGTCTGATTTACGATGTCATCGCCGAGCAGCAGCACATCCTCGCGCTCAGTTCCCTTTGCCCCGGCGCATCCCGGCACGAAATCGATCGTTCCACGGAACAGCTTGGAGGAACCGTCCTGCAAAACGCCAGAGACTTCCATCATACTCTCTGTCTTTTTGCCGCGGTGGCGTACTGTATAGTTCATATCCAGCTTCTGGTTTACACTGGTGTAATAGCCGATCTTCGCGTCAAATGCGCTCTTTTTTCCTTCCAGCTCGGTCAGGCAGCCCGCGTAGACCTTGCCTGCGCCCAGCTCCAGTTTCAAAAGCTCAAATGTGGCATTTTCCCCGCAGGACACACCGATATCACTCAGGCAGGTATATCCGGCGCCGAGAAGCTGCACTTCCTGAAGCTGTACCTTTGCATTCTTTTCCGCATGGACCTTTACCTGGAACGAGGATGTTCCCTGTGCGTCCTCCCCGGAGCGGAATACGATCAGCACGTTTAAGCGGCTGTTTTCCTTTGCATCCAGGCAGAGGCGGTTCTGGTAACTGCCGTTTTTGTAATCGACGCAGAGAACCGTCCATTCTGTATTTTCATTCTGCAGCACAGCTGCCGCTTCCGCTGTCAGCCGGTAGATACTTCCCGCACCGGCATTTTCTTCTGTAACAGCCGTTCCATTTACAGTGTCCGTTCTATTTGCGCCAGCCGTTCCGCATTCTGCCGCCATCGCATCGTACTCGCGTCCCATGCCGGTCTGGATCTCGTCCCACTCTTTTCCGGAGATTTCTTTTTCCCAGGTCACACCTGCTGCCAGGCGCTCCGGTTTTATCAAAACACTTTCCTCCGGCCACTCAATCTGTATCTGGCTTTCGTTCATTCCCAGCCGGTTCCAGGTTCGGGTCGGAAGAATGTTTACTGTCATTTCTTTCTGTCCCATTGTTTCCTCCTGTCGTTACCATTCATGCACTTGCATGCCCCGCAGCAGAATCTGTTATTTCAAAATCCCCGCTGCAAACAGTAACCATCTATTATCCGATACTGCCTTTCATCTCAAGCTGAATCAGGTTGTTCATCTCAACCGCGTACTCAAGCGGCAGCTCCTTCGATACATCATCCGCAAATCCGCTGACGATCATTGCGCGCGCGTCCTCCTCGCTGATGCCGCGTGACATCAGATAGAAAACAGCCTCGTCGCTGATCCGTCCGATCTTTGCCTCATGGCCGACGTTCGCGTCGCGGGTCCGGATATCCATCGCCGGGACCGTATCGGAACGTGAAATATCATCCAGCATCAGGGACTGGCAGGAAACCGATGCCTTAGAACCGGATGCCTGTTTTCCAATCTGCACGCTGCTTCGGAACGTACTGATACCGCCGTCCTTGGAAATAGATTTCGTATTAATATAGGAAGAAGTCCGTTTGCCCGTGTGGACTACCTTCGCACCGGTATCGAGGTTCTGACCTTCTCCTGCAAAAGTAATGCCGGTAAATTCCATTCTTGAATCATCGCCCTTTAAGATACTCATCGGGTACAGATACGATACATGGGAACCAAAGGAACCCGATACCCACTCGATCGTGCCGCCCTCTTCCACAATCGCGCGCTTGGTGTTCAAATTGTACATATTTTTCGACCAGTTCTCGATCGTCGAATAGCGGAGTTTCGCATTTTTGCCGACGTACAGCTCGACACAACCCGCATGCAGGTTTGCTACGTTATATTTCGGCGCAGAACAGCCCTCGATGAAATGCAGATATGCCCCCTCATCAACGATGATCAGAGTATGTTCAAACTGTCCGGCTCCCGGTGCATTGAGACGAAAATAGGACTGAAGCGGGATCGTAACCGACACGCCCTTTGGCACGTACACAAAAGATCCGCCGGACCAGACCGCCCCGTGCAGCGCTGCAAATTTATGTTCCTGCGGTTTGACCAGATGCATAAAATGCGTCCGGATCATTTCCGCATATTCGCCGTGCATTGCGCTCTCCAGATCGGTGTAGACAACGCCCTGCGCCGCTACCTCCGCGCGCACGTTATGATATACTAACTCCGAGTCATACTGGGCGCCCACGCCTGCCAGTGATTTCTGCTCCGCCTGCGGGATTCCCAGACGCTCAAAGGTATCTTTGATGTCCTTCGGAACCTCCGACCATTTGGCGCTCATCTTGGATTTCGGGCGGACATAGGTTACGATGTTATCCATGTCCAGATCCTCGATATCCGGTCCCCAGTTCGGAACCTGCAGGGAATTGTAAATCTGTAAGGACTGCAGACGGAACTGCTGCATCCATGCCGGGTCATTTTTCTCCTTAGAAATCTTCTCAACGATCTCCGGGGTCAGACCCGCTTTTACTTTATATGCGTCATTTTCTTTGTCTTTTATATCGTAGACGCTGCGATCAATGTCATCTACATACGTTTTTTCTTTCATGTTTGATGCCTCCATATTACCCGTGCTGATTCGTTATTACTGTCGCGTTATCCTGCAGCACTTTCGATTCCAAAAATGCCTGCCTGCGAACAGTAACGATTAGTTCCGGGCGTCTGCCACACCCGCCTCACGGATAAAGGATTCGTAGCCTTCCTGGTTGATCTTATCAACCAGGGAGCCGTCACCGGTTGCCACGATCTTTCCATCTACCATGATGTGCGTATAGTCAACATGCAGTGCATCGAGAATCCGGGTGCTGTGCGTGATAATAAGAAGCGCGCCGTTCTGGTTCTTCTGGTACTCTTCCACACCCTTAGAAACCAGACGGACTGCATCAACATCCAGACCAGAGTCTGTCTCATCGAGGATTGCCAGGCTCGGATTTAAGAGCATCAGCTGTAAAATCTCAGATTTTTTCTTCTCACCGCCGGAAAAGCCCACGTTTAAGCTTCTCTGTGCATACGATTCATCCATCTGGAGAATATCCATCGCCTTTTTGAGCTGTTTATGAAATTCCCAGATCTTTAAGTTCTTGCCAGTCTGTTGGCGCATCGCGCTCCGCAGGAAACTTTCCAGCGAAAGTCCCGGTACCTCCAGCGGCTCCTGGAAGGACAGGAACATACCGGCTTTGGAACGCTTGTCCGTGGACTCATGTGTGATATCCTCACCCTTAAATAAGATCTGACCGCCCGTGATCTGATATCGCGGGTTTCCCATCAGGACGTTTCCGAGCGTCGATTTGCCCGCGCCGTTCGGTCCCATCAGGACATGTACCTCTCCTGCGCCGACGCTCAAATCAACGCCGTGCAGGATCTCTTTTTCTTCTATATTTGCTTTTATCTGATTTACTTCTAACACTTTTTCTGCCATAAAGCACTCCGTTTCCGGGACCGGCTGAGACATTCATGCTCGGTCTGTCTGATCTGTGACAGCCGCCTCGTCACGAAAGCGGTTATCCCTCTTAGCAAACGTCCATCTCTCTGGTTCCTTTTTTCTATATTCAAGTCGAACGTCCGTGAGACTTGGCGCGTGATTCTGGTCAGCAAAGCTGACATATTCCTATCAGAATCACTGTGCATCCTCGCGGAGCGTTTATCTCAGTCGGAGACCCAACTCCCACTGAGACAAATTTGCCATTACTCACCACCTGAAGAGGTGGGAGTCTTCTCGACTGAGATAAATCTGATTGTTCAGACAGCCAGATTACCCTATGGCTATTATAGGTATTTATTTCCGGATTGTAAACCCTCATTTTTCACAAAACAAGAAAGATTCTTATTATATTATTGAGACTTTTTTTCGTTTATTATTGAGTCAGCATCATCCACCCCCAATACACAACCCCTAATCCCCACGAACTCAGAATCCCATACAGGATCACCGGACCCGCGATTGTAAATATTTTGCATCCGACACCAAATACCTGCCCTTCCGCCTTGTATTCCAGCGCCGGGGATGCAACTGAATTGGCGAATCCGGTGATCGGAACCAGCACGCCAGCCCCAAAAACGCGCGCCAGCTTCTGGAATACATTTGCCCCTGTCAGGATAACGCTGAGCAGAATCAGTCCCAGCATCGTCCAGAGCGCCGCCGTTTTCTCCTCCATGCCTGTCTGAACCAGACAATTTGTGCTGATCTGCGCCGCCAGGCAGATCAGCCCGCCGGAAATGCCCGCCATCAACACATTTTTCCATGTACTGTGGACGGGCGTAACCGATTTGACATATGCTTCATATTGATCTTTTCTGGCTTCCATGGTTTCTCCTCTCTTCTACTGTCTTCCAATTCCATATAAGAAATAATACTGCCAGACGCAGGCGGCGGCTCAGCACCGGCAGGGCTTTCAATGTCTCTGCCAGCGACATGACGAGGCAGCCTACAAAAATACCACAGGAAAGTCCCGCAGCCGCTAGAAGCAGCTGTTCGGAGACATTTCCAAGCATCACCAGAAATCCAGCACCAGCTCCCGTTCTGCCACCGCCTTCTGCTGCCTTCTGCCACAACTCTGCCTCCGGCATTGCCGCTGGCCATGCTATTCTCAGAAAACTCCCGGTCAGCTGTTTCACTTTCTCTGTAAATAAATCCACCACATTTCCAAACAATCCTCCCAGCGCGATAATCGTCTCATACAAGAAGATTTTCCCCTTCGTCGCCGTCGCCGTCTTTCCCATCAGGCGCGGATAAACGCCGATGACCACCAGAAAGGCGTAGACTCCTGCTGCCACCGTGCTTCCCGCCGCCAGCCCCGCCAGCAAAAGCAGCGCTTCTTTAAGAAACATCGATGTCATCCTCCTTCCGCTCCTCGTTCTGAATCAGCGTTTTATTGACATTTTCCTCATACAGGCGCATTTCTACCTCCAGCGGCGTCGGATCGAGACTGAATTTCCACGAAGTAAAATGGTTAAAAAACAGCAAAATCCCCACCGGAAGCCCGATCGAATAACCGACCTCCAACGCCGTTGTTCCGTCCGACGCCTGCCCCGTCGTGATCTCATATATTTTCCTGAATACATCCAGCACGTTTGCATCGTTGTTGAATGTCATGATCGCAAATGCCGCCCCGAAAAAGCAAATCAGGCAGACGAACAGCGTCTTGCACCACTGCCAGACAAGCGCCTGACGGCGCGGCGGCTGATAATGAATGACATAGTCCGTCTCCCCCAGATTCTGCACCGATGTCCCCGGAATTTCCCGTTCAATCTGCTGGATAATCTCCATGACGTTTCCAACCAGACGGCTTTCGCGCTGTTTCCCGCCGCCGCGGATCCTCTTCACGATCATCGCACGGCAGCGGCTTTCCACGCTTTTTTCACTGCAATAAACTTCTCCCAGGCTTGCAAGCGGTACATTTTTCTCATGTACCTGCGTGATCTGGCTGAGTTTCAGATAGACCGTCTGTGTCATAATGCTGCCTTCTCCGTCTGTGCCTCCGGTCTCAAAAATGCCTCCGCGCTGTCCCCGGAATGCTGTACGAAGGTTCCGTCAATGTAGACGCTGTCCCGCCCCACTGCCATCAGAC
>SAMEA3387500__coassemble_1848_pt1 | contig 10721 bp, 9 predicted proteins | sample SAMEA3387500__metabat2_high_PE_009 | metagenome-assembled genome bin SAMEA3387500 (sample SAMEA3387500) | Felis catus | biome: Faeces | place: United Kingdom | collected 2012 | reverse complement strand
GTCATGATCTCCGCCACGCCTGCCTTATCGTCGGCGCCCAGAAGTGTGGTTCCGTCGGTTACGATCAGATCCTGACCTTTTAAGTCGGCTAAAAACGGAAATTCTGAAACTTTCATGACAATCTGTTTTTCTGCATTTAATACGATATCTTTGCCGTCATATGCCTGGACGATGCGCGGCTTTACGTTTGTTCCGGTTAAGGACGGCGCGGTGTCCATGTGGGAAATGAAGCCAAGTGCCGGGATGGTAGCTTTCTGTCCAACGCCGGATGCATCGTGAGCAGAGGTACTGCCTGTATTATCCGGAATGCGTGCAAACAAGTATCCGTACTCGCTCATCCGCACATCGGATGCACCCATTTCTTCCAGCTCGCGTTTCAGCTCATTGGCTAACAGAAGCTGTTTTTCCGTGCTCGGGCAGGTGTCATATGCCTCGTCTGACTGCGTATCATATGATACATATTTCAAAAAACGTTCTACGGCTGTTGTCATGAAAAATCATCCTCTCTTTCTCCTAAATCCCGGCTCAGCGGTTCCAGATAATGGACTAATATATCCCGGTGGCTTTTGATGCGCCACGTTTTATCCATTTCCTCATATGTAAAACTCTTTCGTCCGCCCTGCTGCATCCGCTCCCAGTATGCGTCCAGATGGAAAAATGGCAGGTAGTAAAGTTCATCCCTCTGTGAAAAATATATAATTAAGAAAGCAATCCCGCCCTGCTCTTCAAATTCCCGCATAAATGCGACCTGATGCGGATGGACGTTCTGCAGTGGAAATGTATCTGCCGCGCATTCTTTTGCATCAAAGCAGACCGGGACGCCCTGAATCGCGCCGATGTAATCGACGGTACTCTTCTGGTCGAAATACGCCAGCGTGATATGGCGGCTGGTTTTATCGATTGAGACGGGCGTGATCGGCGTCGGGATTTTCTGGATCAATGCCAGCTTTTTCTCACGGTAAAGATCGTTTGTGTGGTTTATCATATCCTCCAGGGTTGAACCACGAAGTCCCCGGCTGTTCCAAGTCCCCATGTTGTTGCTCCTCCACTTATTTTTTTGATTTTTCGCACAATTTAAAATTTACGGGCGATGATTGGCTGGGCGTTTTGGAGCTGATTTCATCATCTCTTCCATCCGCTTCATCTCCGCCGGCATAGGCGCGGTAAATTCTTTGCCCGCCAGATATGAAAGCGGCCCGGAGATCGTTTCCGGCATTACCAGCCGCCACGCATGAAGCATCTGCGAACGGACACCGAAGCGTTTCTTCACTTCCTCATTGACCCGGGGATCACCGTACTTCGGATCCCCGGCGATCGGGTGTCCGATGGAAGCCAGGTGGGCGCGGATCTGGTGGGAGCGTCCGGTGATCAGATGAACCTCCAGAAGGGTATATCCATTTCCAGATACCAGCGGTCTGTATGCGGTCCGGATCGGCAGACTTCCAGGGGTCTCCTCTTTTCGGATCGACACCTGATTCGTCTTTTCATTTTTCGTCAGCCATCCCTCGATGCGGGCTTCGCCTTTTACGATTCCCCGCACGACGCAGACATAATATTTTCCCAGACTCCGATCCTTGATGACTTCGGACATGATCTGCAGTCCCGGCAGGGAACGTCCAGCTGCCACGATGCCGCTTGTGTTGCGGTCGAGGCGGTTGCAGACGGACGGACGGAAGCACGCCAGGTCCTCTTTCTTTAATTTGCCGGAATCCAGCAGATAGTCGATCAGGTATTCGACCAGCGATTCATCCGTCTCTTTCGCTTTCTGGGACAGCATTCCAGATGGCTTATTGATCAGTAAAATATGTTCGTCCTCGTAGACGATATCGAGCTTTTTCTTTTGAACCTTCTGAATCTTCACTTCCGAAAATTTCTCGATCGTCTCCTCTGCCAGAAACAGCTTGATCTCATCGCCCTCGGTCAGATGTTCGGAACCGTCGCATTTTTTTCCGTTCAGGGTAATATTTTTCTTCCGCATCATTTTATAAATGAAGCTTTTTCCCGCCAGATTCAGATATTTTGCCAGCAGCTTGTCCAGGCGCTGCCCCGCCTCATTTTTAGATACTGTCAGCATCCGCATGGCTGCCGCCTCCCTTTTTTACATCGATAATCCTTTTATTACGCGCACGCCGTACTCTACAGTTCCATCGTCCTCATACTCTGACGCCGGTTTCAGGCTGTGAATCCGCTTGTCAAAGGTGCTGCGTGAGGTCACGATTTTCAGGTTCGGATCCAGTTTGTTCGCCTTTAACAGTTCATTTAAACCTGCCTCCGCGCGCTTTACATTCAGCTTTGGATTAATGCAGTACACATAGATGCCGGTCGGGTGAACGACGGTCACATCGGACGGAATCACATCTTCCGGTGTCGTCAGAACCAGATCATAGAGAACTTCAAATTTTTCCTCATACGGCATATATGCCTCATGAAACGCCTGCTCCGGCGTATGGTATTTGAAAATGGCAATCAGCGGGGAAGCGAGATTCGCCGCCGGAAGTACCGTGACGATCGCCATGACCGTCAGAATTTTTTTGACGGAATCATTGTCTGTAAAAGACCGCCCAACCAGCTGTGCGATGATAAATAACGCCAGAAGTGCGATGATAAAAAGCTGTTTCCGCTTGAAATGATTGCGGTAGCCATAATCGCCTTTTTTTATCTTTTTCACGGTGTAAAAATCCTTTCTATCATGTTTTTATTGAATGATACCAGCTTTTTGTCTGATTTAATGGTTTAACGCCTGCATCGCGCGCAGAATCCACTCATGCGGAACTACCTTGCAGAGCACAAAGAATGCCTTCATCCATACGCCGTAAACCGACACGCTTTTTCCCGCCATACAGTCGCGGATGGCAAGTTTTACAACTTTGTGCGGATCTGCCATCACCAGACGCTTATAAAGAGGAATCTCCCCGGTTGTCTCGGCAATGTCGAAAAACTCGGTTTTGACCGGTCCGGGGCAGACCGCCGTCACACCGATTCTGCGCGGGCGGAGTTCTTCCCGCAGGGCGCGGCTGTAGCTTAAGACAAATGCCTTGGTTGCCGCATAGATGGCAAATCCCGGCTGCGGCAGAAAGGAGGCTGCTGACGCGAACTGGAGAATCCGGCTGTTTTCGCTCATATAGGGAAGCACCATATGCGTGACCGCGCACAGCGCCTTGCAGTTGAGCTCTACCATTCCCGTTTCATCGTCAAGCGGCAGGTTCCCGACCGTTCCGATTTTACCAAAGCCGGAAGCATTTACCAAAAGCTTTACGTTGGGCTTGCGCGCCGCCAGCTCGTTTTCCAGCGTCTCCCGCTGGGATGCATCCGTCAGATCGATGGCGAAACACCGCGCCGGGATCGGCAGCGTCCGTTCCAGCTCCTGCATCCGGTCCATCCGGCGGGCAATCAGCCAGACTTCCTGAAGTCCCGAAAAGCGATCCGCCAGCTGTCTGGCTGCCTCGCGCCCCATGCCGGAAGAGGCACCTGTAATTATCGCAATTTTCATGAGAAATTCCTCCCGTCTCAAGTATGTACGCTCGGAGTCGTTCCTTCATTCCAAGCGTACATACGTTTTATTTCTTCTTGTGCACGTTCCGGATGGTTTTTTTCTTTCCGCTTCCGCTGCTCTTTCCACCTACAGCGCCGCCAAATCCCTCCGCATTTCGTCCATTTCCATTTACGCCGGTCTGTTTGTGCCCGGTCATACCGCCCACAGCCGGTCTTTTGGCGTCTTTTGCACGATTGGCAGCAGCTGGTTTTGTCGTCTGGCTGCCATGATACGCCCCTTTATATCCTCCAGCCGCGAAATCGCGTCCTTTGATCTGCCGCGGACGGATCAGGCATTTCTTATCAAAACCGATCAGATCCGTTCTGCCTGCCAGACGGAGTGCTTCCAGCACCAGATCATAGTTTTTCGGATTGCGGTACTGGATCAACGCACGCTGCATCGCTTTCTCATGCGGGTTGGTCGGCACGTACACTTTTTCCATCGTGCGCGGATCATATCCCGTGTAATACATACACGTAGACAGTGTGGATGGCGTCGGATAGAAATCCTGCACCTGCTCCGGCATGTAGCCGAGGTCGCGCAGATATTCTGCCAGTTCGATCGCCTCCTTGAGCGTGGAACCCGGATGGGAGGACATCAGGTACGGAACGAGGTACTGCTTCATTCCCAGCGAGTCATTCATCGCTGCATATTCCTTCATGAACTGGCGGTAAACCTTATTCTCCGGTTTTCCCATCCGTTTTAATACATTATCCGATATATGTTCCGGCGCTACCTTGAGCTGTCCGCTGACATGGTACTGACAAAGCTCCCGCAAGAATGCCCGGTTTTTCTCCGCCAGCAGATAATCGAAACGGATACCCGAACGGATGAAAACTTTTTTTACCTTCGGAATCGCCCGCAGCTTCTTTAACAGGGAAATATAGTCGCTGTGATCGGCATTCATGTTTTTGCACGGCTGCGGGAACAGGCACTGTTTGTGCGGACAGGCACCGTAGGTCATCTGTTTTTCGCATGCCGGGTGACGGAAGTTTGCGGTCGGACCGCCGACATCGTGGATGTAGCCCTTGAAATCTGGTTCCTGGGTCAAAAGTTCTGCTTCCTGAATAATTGATTCATGGCTGCGGGTCTGCACGATGCGTCCCTGATGGAAGGTCAGCGCACAGAAGCTGCATCCGCCGAAGCATCCGCGGTTGCTGATCAGGCTGAATTTTACTTCCGTGATCGCTGGAATACCACCCGCTGCATCATAACACGGATGCCAGGTTCTCATGTATGGAAGTGCGTAGACATCGTCCATCTCTTCCTGGGTCAGTGGTTTCGCCGCCGGATTCTGCACCACATAGAGGCGGTCGCTGTACGGCTCAACGAGGCGTTTTCCCGAAAATGGATCGGTGTTGCTGTACTGGGTGTAAAAGCTCTCCGCATACGTCTTTTTATCGGAGGAAACCTCGCGGTAAGACGGCAGACGGATTTCGTCGTAAACAGAATCCAGGTTTTCCGCCTTATAAACAGTTCCCTCGATGAAGGTGATATCCTTTGCCTCGATGCCGCTCGCCAATGCATCTGCGATCTCCACGATCGAGCGCTCGCCCATTCCGTAGGAAATCAGATCTGCCTGGGAATCCAGCAGAATGGACCGTTTCATTTTTCCAGACCAGTAATCATAATGTGCCAGACGCCGCAGGCTGGCTTCGATACCGCCGAGAATGATTGGCTTTTTCGACCAGGTGCGGATCAGGTTGGAATAGACGATCGTCGCATAATCCGGACGTTTTCCCATCTCGCCGCCCGGTGTGTAGGAATCCTTTGCGCGGCGCTTTTTCGAAACCGAATAATGGTTTACCATAGAGTCCATATTTCCGGCGCTCACAAGCCATCCGAGACGCGGTTCGCCCAGAATCTGAATGGATTCCTGATTCTTCCAGTCCGGCTGGGCGATGATGCCTACTTTATAGCCGTGCGCTTCGAGCATACGGCTGATGATCGCGTGGCCGAACGACGGATGATCGACATACGCATCCCCGCACACGTAGACAAAATCGCAGCTCTCCCAGCCGCGCTTGTCCATATCCGCCCTGCAGATCGGTAAAAAATCATGTATCATTTTATCTTGCCCCCTGTATCAGTTCCCGGTAGTCCCGGATATAAAAATCAGCTAATTCTTTCTTTTCTTCGATCATGGAAAGTGAAAATACGTCCTCGACCGCGCCGACGTGCATACCAGCCCGTTTTCCAGCCAGAATCCCCGCCGGGACATCCTCAAATACCAGACATTTTTCCGGCTGTACGCCCAGATCCGCCGCCACCTTCAGATAGATATCCGGCGCCGGTTTTCCTGCCGCCACCTCACAGGCAGTTGCCACCACACCGAAATAGGAACGGATATCCAGAGAATCCAGCACAGCTGCTACCATATCCTGTGCATTGCTCGTCGCAATTCCCATGCGGATTCCTTTTTTCTTTAAAAATGGAAGAAATTCCGCAACCCCCGGTTTCAGCGGCACCTCATGGCGGTATTTATCGATCGACATTTCAATCCAGATCGCCTTGATCTCATCCAGTGTCATCGGCAGCTGGAAACGCTCTTTAAAATAGATTGCTGTCTCGGAAAAACTCATGCCCTCAATCACCTTCTGGAGAGCCTCCGGACAGTCATAGCCGTAACGCTTTAAAAATTCCACATCGATCGCTTTCCACATCCACATGGAATCGACCAGGGTGCCGTCGAGATCGAAGAGGACGGCGTCTACTGTGTTCCAGTTGATTTCAGGAAGTGTGTTATTTGGGGTGTCTGACAAATTTTCGTCATTCGATACACAATTTTGTGAGGTTAGCGTTCTTTCTTTTAACGCTCTAATTTCATCTTCCGTCAGCGCCCGGTACTCTCCCGTCGCCAGTGCCTCATCCAGGGCAAGCGGTCCCATCGAAAGGCGTTTCAGGTAAATGACTTCGCCGCCCTCTGCCTCAAACATCCGCTTTACCTGATGAAATTTTCCTTCATGGATGGTCAGGCGCGCCTCGCAGAGGTCTTCTCCTGCGTCGTTCCATTTTTTCTCGATCACAAGCTCTGCCGGCCGTACCGGTGTGCCATCCTTCAGCGTCAGTCCTGCCTGAAAGCGCGCTTCGATTCCTTCTTTCAGTGTTCCCTTTACGCGTGCAAAATAGACCTTATCCACGTGTTTTTTCGGTGCCAGAAGCTCATGCGCCAGCGCACCGTCGTTCGTGATGAGAAGCAGTCCTTCCGTATCAATATCGAGGCGTCCGACCGGGAAGAGGTCTTTTCGCTTTGCTTCATCAATAAGGTCAATGACAGTCTGATAGCGCCCGTCTTCCGTTGCGGAAACGACGCCCTGTGGTTTATTTAACATATAATATTCCGTGTCTGCCCAGCCAACCGGCTGTCCATCCATTGTAACCCGGGTTTCGTCCGGGAATATTTTCCGGTCAGACTCGCGGCAGACGATTCCATCGACCAGAACCCGCCCTTTGCGGATCATCTCTTTTACCTGACTGCGCGTTCCCTGCTTCATCTCTGCCAGGAAGCGGTCTAAACGTATACTTTTACCTTGTCCCATCACTGCCACCTCCATCCGGGATTGTATTTATTTTTAAGCTGACCGCCCCGTTTCTGCGCCCAGCCAAGCGGAAATCCATCCACACAGATTAGTACAAGACCATCTGCTGCCTCTTCCTCTGCGGCTGTCAATGTCTCGCCCTTTAAATAGCGGATCGTGCGCTCATCCGAGGCATTAAAATTTAAGTAATTTACAAATTCCTGCATCCGCAGGTTCATTGCCAGCGCCTGGGATGGTTCAAACCGCCCTTTTTTCAGTTCTCCGAGCAGAAGTCCGGTACGCAGACAGCGGAGCGGCTTAAAATAACGTGTATTGTCGCCTGCCAGCGCTGCCGGGAGGTAATAGATGCGCTCGCTGTCACGGTAGAATTGCTCCGGATTCCAGGTTCTTACCGGAAGCTGGCGCAGAAGCTCAAACAGGGGGGAAAAATCCTCGGAGGTCTGGTTTTGCGCCACGTTTTTTCCCTTTCCAAACGTTTTCCCTTTCGCTTTTCCGGAAGCCATCTGTCTGGACTTACCGTCTTCCGCCACACGGCACAACCGCGCTTCTATTTCCTCTAGCAAAAGTGGATCGCTCAATGCTTTCTCATCGGCATTTTCCAAATCCTTGACATTTGCGTCTGTTTTCTCCGTCCGCTTCTCCAACAGCGCAAGAAAATGTCCTTCGCCCTCCAGACGGTGCGGAAACAATCTCAGACAGCCCTCAATGCCACGGCTTCCCTCAAAACCATATTCCGGTTTCTGCGGCACGACCGCCATCTGCGGATATTTCTCCAGAATATACTCGATCGTTCCCTCGTCCTCGTCCCTGTCAAAGGTACAGGTCGAATAAACCAGTTTCCCGCCCGGCGCAAGCATCTGCACGGCACAGTCGAGAATCTGGCGCTGCAGCGGCGCATAATAATCGGGACCTTTTTCGTTCCAGCTCTTTACCATCGACGGATCGCGGCGGAACATACCTTCGCCGGAGCACGGCGCATCGACCAGAATCTTATCAAAAAACTCCGGCAGGATGCCAGCCATTTTTTCCGGTGCCTCGCTCGTTACACAGATATTTCCCGCTCCGAACATTTCCAGATTTTTAAGAAGCGCTTTTGCGCGCGAATTGCTGATATCATTGGAAAACAGGACACCTGTACCGGCTAATTTCGCCGCCAGTTCCGTACTTTTACCGCCCGGTGCCGCGCACAAATCCAGAACCCGGTCGCCCGGCTTGATCGGCAGCCATGCCGCCGGTGACATCGCACTCGGTTCCTGCAGATAGTAGAGTCCCGCGTAGTACCACGGATGCCTGGATGGGCGTTCGCCCTGATAATAAAAACCGTTCTTCGTCCACGGCACTGGTTTCAAATTCCAGTCCGCCGTCTGTGCCATGTCTAAAAACTGTTCCGGTGTCAGCCTGCCCGTGTTGACGCGCAGCCCTGAACGCGGCTCTTCCTCATACGAAGCCAGGTACTCCGGGTATTCCTCCCCCAGAAATTGTTTCATTTTTTCAAGAAATTCTTCCGGCAGTTCTCGGTAATCCAATCGTTTTCCTCCTGTTTTTGTCTATTGCTCTGTATATCCATTTATAATCGTGATTCGAAAGACTTTTTCTTCGCGCTCATTCGTTCTTTCTTTGTTCGGTATGCCGGTTTTCAGGCTTCCAAAAGGAATGAGCCATTTTCTGTCTACATATATATAATCTATCTTTATATTACTTTTTAATGATAGAAAGGCGCTCCCATGCCATATATAAAAAAAATAGTATCCGCCCTGTTCCCAGCACTTATCCTGTCGCTTCTGCTCTCGCATCCGCGTCTCTCTGCGGATGGGGCACAGAAAGGACTTCTTTTATGGTTCAATATGGTCTTTCCGACGTTATTTCCCTTTATGCTCTTCTCAAAGCTTTTAGCTGAACACGGCGGCGTCCGGCTGCTTCTAGCGCCATTTCACCCGGTTTTGAAACATCTTGGGATGTCTGTCTACAGCGGCTATGCCCTGCTTGCCGGGCTGCTCTGCGGTTACCCGATGGGAATGAAAACTGCCGCCGATTTTAACCGGAAATCGCTGCTTTCGGCACATGAAAAACGGCTTCTGACCGCCATCAGCGCTTCGCCAAGCCCCATGTTTATCGCCGGATATGCTGCACCTAGGCTGAACCCGGCAGTTCCGTCAAACTATCTGGTTCTGGCATTATATACGCCGCTTTTATTGGTTGGAAGTCTCCTATGCATTTATAATAAAGTAACTTCTTTTCCCCTTCAAAACCGATCTTTTTCGAAAGAAACCGGCTCTGTCAAGCCCGCCCGCACAAAATCCACATCCGTCTCCGTTCCCGCTTCCTTCGACACCATCCTGATGGACTGCATCGAACTGCAGGTCCGCATCGGCGGTTTGATCATGCTGTATTCGATCCTCGCTGCCTTTGCCGACGCCTTCTGTTCCGGCCCGCTGCGTCTGTTTCTGATCGGGACGGCTGAAATGACAACCGGCATCGATGCGATCGCCCGTTCTGGTGCCATATTCAGTATCCCGGTTCAATCCGGCGCGATGGCGGCATGTGCTGCGTTCGGCGGGTTATCCGGGATCGCCCAGACAAATTCAGTCATACGGGACAGCCGAAAAGACAGAGAAAAAAATGCCGGACTTTCCATCCGGCATTATGTACTGTGGAAACTGGTTCACGCCAGTCTCTCGTTCGTTCTCTTTATTCTGCTGCTTCGCCGGATGCCGCCTGTGTAGCGGCCGCTGCTGCCTCGGCGCCTGTGTTCTCCTCCGGCTCGGTCACGACACTGCCAGCCAGCTCATTGCGGTTGGAAGATACGACATCGTAGCTGGACTGCATCGAACTCATGTAAGACTCGAAACGGCTCTGCGCGCCCTCCATCGAATGCTTGATGATGGTCTGCAGGCTGCGGAGCATGTCGTCCGTGTACTGAACGGAACCCTGGCGGATATTGTTTGCCTCTGTGACAGCGTTGTCCACGATCTGCTGTGCCTGTGCATTTGCCTGCTCAATAATGCTGTTTGCTTCTGCATATGCACGCTGCATGATCTCATGCTCATTGACCAGCTCATTGGTCTGGGCGGTCGCCTCGGCTACCATCGCGTCTGCCTGGGAACGTGCCTCCTGCAGAATCGCATCCTGGTTGCTGATGATCTTCTGATATTTCTTGATCTCCTCCGGAATGCGAAGACGCAGTTCCACGAGCAGTTCTTCAATCTCTTCTTTATTTACTAAAATCTTCGTGTTGGACAGCGGCTGAAACTTGCAGCTGTCGATATAATCTTCAATTTCTGTGATGATCTGTTCAATTCTGCTCATAGCTTTTCTCCTTACTTACATTCCCTGTCTTCCTGAAGCGCCTGGTATTTCTCCTGTACTTGTTTTGCAATGACCGGATCGAGAAATTCGGAAATGTCTCCGCCGTACATCGCAACCTCTTTTGCCATACTGGAACTTAAATACGCGTATTTAAGGTTCGTTGTCAGAAACAGGGTATCTATTTCGGGTGCAATCACCCGGTTCATCTGCGCGAGCTGCAGCTCATATTCGAAATCCGTGATCGCACGCAGACCACGCACGATGACCTTTGCGTGATTCTGGCGCATGAAATCGACCAGAAGTCCGTCAAACGACTGCACCTCCACGTTAGGAATGTCTTTTGT
>SAMEA3387500__coassemble_1596_pt1 | contig 12960 bp, 11 predicted proteins | sample SAMEA3387500__metabat2_high_PE_009 | metagenome-assembled genome bin SAMEA3387500 (sample SAMEA3387500) | Felis catus | biome: Faeces | place: United Kingdom | collected 2012 | reverse complement strand
ATTTTCAGGGTTTTACATACTGTTCAGTTTTCAAGGTTCTTTGTTGTTGTCTCATTGACAGCTCATTTATATTACCACAAGCAGTTATCTTTGTCAACAACTTTTTTATTTTATTTTTCGCAACTGAGCTTTCGCTCAACAGCTTGAATATCATATCATAGGCAGTTGTCGTTGTCAACTATTTTTTCTTAATTTTCAAAACATTTTCGCAAATAAGAAAACCTGTGATATTCGATTTTCCCTGCATATGCAGACCAACGTCAAAACACGTTAGAGTTTACCATTTCAGCATTAACTTGTCAAGCGATTTTCACTTGTTTTTTCGCTGACATATTCCATACAGAATCATTGCGCATCCTCGCGGAGCGTTTATCTCAGCCGAAGACCCAACTCCCACTGAGACAACTTTGCTATTACTCGCCACCTAAAGAGGTGGGAGTCTTCTCGACTGAAATAAAAAATTTGGCACACCTAACTCATCACTAAGTAGCGAGAATGCGGTGTGCCGTTTTTCAATATCACAGTTTTTCTCTGTAAGCTTTTAAATAATCCGTTTCACAACACCCATCAGGATGCTTCCAAGCATATTGTGGTCATACAGCCAGGTCAGCCAGATATTGCTTTCTATCTGGTTCAGGAAAAGTTCACCAATCGCCGTTGCCGAGAACAGTGTAATAAGCAGTGCTGCAATCCAGACGAAAAAGATCCCTTCCGCACCCCCCAGCGCGGCACCTGCCAGACGGTTCAGCCCCGATATGATCGGCAGCCGGGAGACCACATTGAGCGATACGGACAGAACACGCAGTCCGCCGAACACGGCTGCAAACAGCAGAAAAAAACTTATAATATTGATCAGGCTGTTTGCCAGATAACGGCTGACGTAGTGGGTAAAGCTGCTTACACCCAGCGCCTCGTAAACTTCGCTGTTATTATTCTCCAGAAGCGCATCCTTTAACTGTTCCGGAAGCTCCATTTCTTCAATAATACTGCGCTGTACGGATGGCGGCGCCGCGTCAGCTGCCTCATTTTCCGCCTCATCGTCCTTTTGGATAAATTTCGTCACGCTGTCCTCCACCGCCTGATAGACCACCTCATTGCTGCGAAGCAGATTCGCGACAGACGGCGCACCAAAATGAACCACCCCCAGCGACAGCACCAGGGAAACGGCCGAGACTGCCAGGCGGACGAATCCGCGGTAATGCCCGTACAATACCATGGAAACCAGATAGACTGCCACCACCACGAACAGCCAGTTTTCTTTTATATAAGCACCCATTGTCTGATCGCCTCCGCTACGCCCTCTTCCCGGTTCGAAGCGGCAATCCGGTCTGCGCGTTCCTTTAAAAATGGGGCGCCATTTTCCATCGCCACGCCGATTCCTGCTGCCTCCAGCATGGGCCAGTCGTTTTCGCCGTCTCCAAATGCCATCGTCTCCTCCGCTTCAATTCCCAGATACTGACAGAGATTCCGCAGCCCACTCCCCTTTGTGATGCCCGCCGCGTTGAGTTCCAGATTCCACGGAAGCGAGGAGGTCACCAGAACCTCCGGCATCGCTTCCAGCTTTGCCCGGACTGCCTGCTTGCTCTCCCGGTCCTTAAAATTTAAATTCATCTTCTGCACCGGGCATTTTTTCTCCCGCAGATACTCCACCATGTCAGTAACTGCCCGGCGTGTCGCCCGGATATAGGCGCATTCACGTTCCGGTATCCCGTATTCTTCCAGCTGTGCCAGCAATCGCGTCTCGCTGACGCCGCCCTCTGATACATACATATCGTAAATAACCGGATGTCGGCGCAGCACCTCAATCACCCGGATCGTCTCTTCCCAGCTCAGGCAGCTTTCCGACACCCAGGTATTTTTCCCGAAATCCCGGACGACCGCCCCATTTGTAAATATGCCATAGTGGACGCCCGGCAGGCTCAAAACCTCCTCTGGCACTGCCGGGAGCGCGCGCCCGGTCGCCGGAACAATCTCAATCCCCCGCTGCGCGCACAGTTCCATCATCTGTCTTGTTTTTTCCGACACGTGCATTTTTTCATTTAACAGTGTCCCATCTAAATCGAGGGCTATTAACCGTGTTCCCATCTTTCTCTCCCGTATCTCTTTTTACTGTCCACTACCAGAAAACGCTGCCGGGAAGCATTCCCCCGCAGCGCTCTCTTTTACTAATTAGTTTTAATTTTAAAATTTCTCGAATTGTTTTAATTAATCAAAGAAATGTTTCTCTTTCAGAATCAGAAGTCCATCCTTATCATATTTCGATGAGAACAGTCCGCTGAAGGATTTCTTCTCCGCCTTATCTGCAGCTTCCTCGATCAAATCTTCGGCACTTGTCTTGGTAAGCGGTTCTCCGTCCTCCTCCATCATCTCAGCGCGCTCGTACAGAGCCAGCATGCTCTTTCCCGAAATACTGCAGTCGATCTCCGATGCATATTTGCAGGCATACTGAACAAACTCCTCAACATCCATATCGCCGGACTTTTTGGACGGTTTCTCTTCCGGCTCATCCTCTGGATAATTGGAATACTCGTCGTCCTCGCGTTCGTCTTTATAGCTGTCTTTGTAATCGTCCTTATAATCATCACGATAGCCGCCACGCGCATAATCATCCTCCGGCTCATACTCGTCCTTCTCGTAGTGATCTTCTTCGTCTTCATACTCCGGCTCGTCATCGCGTCTTGCCTCTTCCTGACGGCGCAGTTCTTCTCTCTGCCGCTCTGCCAGACGGCGATCTTCCTCCGCTTTACGCGCTTCTTCTGCCTCTTTGGCTGCCAGCGCCTGTGCTTCTGCCTTGGCGCGCTCTTCTTCCTCACGGCGGGCTGCTGCTTCCTGCTGTCTGCGTTTTTCCTCTGCCTCTTTTTCTGCCTGACGGCGGATCTCCGCTTCACGCTCTGCCTGGCGTTTTCTGGCTGCTTCTGCTTCCTGCTGCGCCTGCTGGCGTTTCAGCTCTTCCTCACGCGCCTGTGCCAGCTTCGCTGCATCGTCTTTCTGGTTTTCACAGCCGATATACTGGAAACGCACTGCTAATGCCGGATATGCGCGGTGCATCTGCTCTAAACGTGCCTGCGTATCAATCAGAACAACGACCATGCCGGTTTCATCCTGTGTCATCAGTTCTTCCAGCTCTTCCACCGTCAAATCGTCCAGATCGGCTGCATGCTCGACCACCAGATCCTTGCCTGCCAGGCGCTCCGCCACCGATGCGATGCCGCGATGGGAAAGGTTTGCGCCGCTGATCTTGGCAACCGGATGCTTGGTCCCCAGCTCGCGGTGAATCTTTTTCAGGGAATCAAGTGCCATCGCAAGACCGGCTGCCGGATCTTCCGCCTCGATCATCAGATGATTCGATTCCTTGATCTCCTCTTCTTCCTCTTCCGGTTCGAAATCCCAGTCTTCCACTATGGTTTCCTCTTCCTCTTCAAATTCATGAATCGGAGCTTCCTCGCTCTTTTCCTCTGCCTCTGCCGGTTCCAGGTCGCGGAGATTCCTGAAAACACGTGTCTCCCCTTCGGATGCGCCCTCTTCCTCATCGTAAGGCTTGATCTTGGACACTTCTTTTGCCAGCGCTTCTTCCGCCTGTGCTTCATGAAGGCTTGCTACTACATCCTCGTCCAGCGCAGCCTTTTCTACTTTCTCGTCCGCCGGTTTTGTCTCAACTTTCGGTTTTCCAGCCTTCTCTTCTGGCTCAGCCTGCTCTGGCTGTCCCTCCGGCTCATTCTCCGGTTCGTCGTCCAGCTCTGCCTCCGGCTCATCCGTATCCAGATACTCTCCTTCCGGCTCCGGCTTGCGGTATGTACCGTTCTTGTACTCTTCTTCCACCGCACGCAGCTTCTCTTCGTACTTCTCGCGGTTTTCCACCAGATCCATCTGATATTTCGTCAGCGGCGCATACTGAAGTTTCAGTTCCATTGCCTTGTCCACATATTTGCCAAGACCGAACATCAGCATGATCTTGTCGCAGATCCGCACACAGTCGTCCGCCTGGTTCGCCTGATGATAAAGCTCTGCCAGGTGATACAGCCATTTCTCATCCAGCTCTTCCTGACAATATCTCTCCAGAGAATTGATCTGCTGCTCTAACGGCGCATCCTTCGCCTCCAGAATCAGGAAACGAAGCAGGTACTGGCGCGGGTCATCGCCGGACAGCTCACAGAACTCCCGGTAATATGCCTCTGCCTCCTGAATATTATTTTCACGCAATGCAAGGTCAGTCAGCTTATATAAAAGCCCCTTTCCAAGCGGTGCTCTCTCATATGCCAGCAATAAAATATCCTTGGCATCCTGATACTCTGCATTTTTCTCATAAATCTGGGAAATCATCGTAAGCAGGCTGGTGCTGCGTACACGACGCCAGTCGATGGTATCGGCGATCTTCATCGCCGTCTCGAAATCTCCCTTGTTAACCAGTTTCTTAATCTGCTCTACCTTGATGTTAAACTCGTATTTATCCATCTTATGCATCTCCTAACTTCCTGCCGCGGCAGAAGTTTTATTGTTACTGTTCACACATACGTGCCCAGTAACGTTTTATTTGCTCACCGGCTACAGCTCTGTACGCCCATCCAGCGCGCGCAGAAGCGTTACCTCATCAATATATTCCAAGTCGCCCCCGACCGGAACGCCGCTGGCGATTCGCGTCACCCGGATCCCTGTCGGCTTAATCAGCTTGCTCAAATACATCGCGGTCGTCTCGCCCTCCAGGCTTGAGTTGGTTGCGATAATGACCTCACGAACCTCCTCTTTCTGCAGGCGAGTCATCAGCTCCTTGAGCCGGATGTCACCCGGCCCGATCCCCAGCATCGGGGAGATCGCCCCATGCAGCACATGATAGACCCCGTTGTATTTTCCTGTCTTTTCATATGCCGCCAGATCGCGCGTATTTTCCACCACCATGATCGTCTCATGATCGCGCCGGTCGCTGCTGCAGATCGGGCACAGTTCCTTATCAGTCAATGTGCAGCACTCCTTGCAGTAACGCACATTCTGCTTGGCTTCCAGAATCGCGCCGGACAAGTGCCGGACCTGTTCTTCCGGCATATTGATGATATGAAATGCAAGACGCTGCGCCGATTTACTTCCGATTCCGGGAAGTTTTGACAATTCTTCGATTAGCTTGCTAATCTGACTGCTGTAATAATCCATCGCTTAAAACGGGAATCCGCCTCCCAGACCGCCAAGGCCACCGGTCAACTGGGACATCATCTGGCTGCTGTCCTCTTCCGCCTGACGGAATGCCTCGTTGGTCGCCGCCACGATCAGATCCTCTAACATCTCGATATCATCCGGATCCACTACTTCCTCAGACAGTTTCACGGAAAGAACCTCTTTTTTACCAGATACGGTCACGGTTACAGCGCCGCCGCCTGCGGATGCGCTGTACTGCTTCTCCTCCAGCTCTTTCTGCTTCTCTTCCATCTGGCGCTGCATTCTCTGCGCCTGCTTCATTAAATTGTTCATATTGCCCGGCATACCGCCTGGGAAACCGCCACGTTTTGCCATGGTGTCATTCCTCTCTTTCACTTCTTTTTATTTATATTCAGACTGGCTGCCGATTGCAGCCGGTTCTATATATCATATAAACCCACTAATATCATTTATCTGCATTTAATCACAGCTTCTTGCACTACAAAACAAGGCTCATCTTTGGCAGGCTCCACTACACGGAATCGTCCTCTTCGACAATCACATCGGTATGGATTGCGTTCTTTAAATCCTCATCACTGACATAAACCGTTCTTTGCGGCACAGCAGATGATTCTAAACGGACTTTAAATTGCAGAGTCTTTTTGTATTTTTCTTGCACTACTTCCTGCAAATTCTTAAGCTCAGGCTCCCGATTGATAATTCCAAACGTATTTTCATCTGTACACACAATGCAAAGGCAGCCTTCGCCCGCCGGTTCTACACTTGTCTTGGGAAGACTGAGTCTAATCGAACCCACAAGCTGGCTCAGGGACGCAATCCGCCCCCATTCTTTCCGCATCAGCATCAGATCTTCGTACTGTGCCGGCGGAAGAGATACTGTTTTCGGCTCGGACGGTGCTTCCGCCGCTGCCGCGCCGGAGGATGCCGCCTGCCCCGCTGCCGGTGCAAGGGACGCCAGTTTCTGTAGATTGTCCGGCATTTCCTGCATTTTCTGCTCTAACAGCGTAATCCGCTGTAAAATGGAATCAAGATTCTGTTCCATCGACGGCGTCGTCAGCTTGATAAAGGCGATCTCCACCAGAATCCGCTTCTGCGACGCGTAGCGCAGCTGCCCGGAAAGTTCCGAGAAAATACGGATGTAACGCATCAGCGTTTCCGTATCAACGCCTGCCGCCTCTTCCTTTAAAACTGCCAGATTTTCCTCCGACATATCGAGCATATCGCCCGGTTCGTCGGTCGTCTTGGCAATCAGGAGATTTCGCATATACCAGACGAAATCGTTGACGAGCTGTGAAAGATCGCGCCCCTGGATGATCATTTCCTCAATCTCACGGATGCACGCCTTCGTATCACTTGCAAGCACCGCCTGAAACAGCTTGCTGAACACGCGGTTATCGACCGCGCCCAACACCTCGAGCACATTGTCATACGTCAGCTTTTCCCCGAAATGGAACGCCACGCACTGATCGAGAAGACTTAACGCATCTCGCATCGAGCCATCCGCCGCACGTGCCACATACCTAAGTGCCCGATCGTCTACATCGATCTGCTCCGCCTGCGTCAGCTCCGCCAGCCGTCCCGCGATGGTATCGATCGAGATCCGCTTGAAATCATATCTCTGGCACCGGGACAGGATCGTGATCGGGATCTTGTGGACCTCCGTCGTCGCCAAGATAAATATAACGTAGGACGGCGGTTCTTCCAGCGTCTTCAAGAGCGCATTGAACGCGCCGATCGAAAGCATATGAACCTCGTCAATGATGTAGACGCGGTAGCGCCCATCCGTCGGCGGGTACTGCACCTGCTCCCGGATATCGCGGATATTTTCCACACCATTGTTGGATGCCGCATCGATCTCCACCACATTGAGGGAAGCTCCTTCCGCAATCTGGCGGCACATACTGCACTCGCCGCAGGGGCTGCCGTCCACCGGATGTTCACAGTTGACTGCCCGTGCAAAGATCTTGGCAATACTCGTCTTACCGGTTCCGCGCGTCCCACAGAAGAGGTACGCGTGCCCGATCCGCCCGGAGTTGATCTGATTTTTCAGGGTCTTTACGATATGGTCCTGACCCCGGACCTCTTCAAAGGACGTCGGACGCCATTTTCTGTACAGTGCTGTATATGACATAAACTACTACTTCCTTACTATTCGTCGCCGAAGCTGATGCCTACATCCTTAGCTTCCCGGATAATATCGCTCTTCGGATCGACCATCTTTAATTTACCGGCAATGTCCGCGAGCGGAATTTTTTCAATCTTATTGTTGTTTAAAGCGACCATATAGCCGTATTCTTTGCGGCGGATCATCTCTGCTGCCTCCGCGCCGAGGCGCGTCGCAATCACGCGGTCATACGGACATGGCTCGCCTCCGCGCTGCATATGCCCCGGAACCGTCACACGGATCTCCTGCCCCGTCCGCTCAGAAATCTGGGCGCCCAGCTCGTAAGCGACCGACGGATAAACCGGTCCATTTTTCTTCTTTTCTTTTAATTCTTTCTTGGTCAGGGCTGCATTTTCCTTGGAAATCGCGCCCTCTGCGACCGCCAGAATCGTGAAATTCTTGCCATTTTTAGTACGGCTGCGGATCGCATTTACCACCACATCAATATCATACGGGATCTCCGGCAGGAGAATGATGTCAGCTCCGCCCGCGATGCCTGCATAGAGCGCCAGCCATCCCACCTTGTGGCCCATGATCTCCACGATGAAGACTCTGCCATGAGACGCCGCCGTCGTATGAATACAGTCGATGGCATTGGTCGCTACATCAACCGCACTATGGAATCCAAACGTAAGATCGCTGCCCCAGAGATCGTTGTCTATGGTCTTCGGAAGAGAAACGATATTGAGTCCTTCCTCCCGCAGCAGATTTGCCGTCTTCTGGCTGCCGTTGCCGCCTAAAATGACGAGACATTCCAGTTTCAGCTTGTAATAGGTGTGTTTCATCGCTTCCACTTTATCCAGACCGTTCTCGTCCGGCGTCCGCATCAGCTTGAAAGGCTGTCTGGAAGTTCCCAGAATCGTACCTCCGCGTGTCAGAATCCCGGAAAAATCCGACTGTTTCATAATCCGGTAGTCTGCATACATAAGACCTTTATAGCCGTCTTCAAATCCAACTATCTCTATGTCATCGAACATCTTGTACAGCGATTTTGCCACGCCTCGCATCGTCGCATTTAAGCTCTGGCAGTCGCCGCCGCTGGTTAACATACCGATTCTTCTCATGAGCGCTTTCCCTTTCTTCATAACCGTCCAGTACCTTCACAGTTACCCTTATTCTAAGTTTCCAACAACCCCCATATCAGGATAAACTACACCCATTTTGTAATTATAATACAATCATATCCCGCGGGCAAGAAAAAATTCCTTACAAATATCATAGACATAAAAATACCGGGATACGCGCTTTTAATCTGCTCCGGCACGGTATTCCTACCCCCTGGCAAATCAAATTCCACATATCCCGGCTATATTCACACACCTGCAAAAATGCTTGTTTCTGTATCTATTATTTTCTATTTTTTATTTCATAGGAAGCAATTTCCTATGAAATAAAAAAATCCGCACGCCCGGCTTCGAACGTATGCCATGGACGTTACCCTGACAGTTAACTCGGTCCAGGCTGCCTTGCGGCACACAGAAGCTTCTGCTTAGTGCTGCTGCATTCCTGCCCTGACACGGTTCACAGATTTCTGTTGCGCAAGACCCAGACTTCAACGCCACTTTTCAGGGGCAGCCCCACAGTAAAAACGCCCTCGGTCGGACAACACCCCTGCTATAGCGGATTGCAGGTACAGGGCACCGCTAACTCCCCGGCTGTGCGGAAACTTTATGACTTGATCTTATATGACGGAATGACCTGCAGACCGTCAGCCTGTTTAGTATACATGGCAGCCGCCGTTTTGTCAAGCCGGAGCTTGACTAACAAGCATTGTATAAAAATACACAAGAATACATTTTATTGTTTTTTTATCATTTTTTATCCCAGAATCTTGCAACAGAAGAAAGAAATTATTATAATAGGTATAAATCTAGCGACTGCAAAAAGTCAAACAGTTACTAAATCATAAAATTCTGTAAGATTGGAGCAACGATTATGGAAAAGAAAAATATCGACTGGAGCAACATCGGTTTCGGCTATATGCCAACGGATTACCGCTATGTTTCCATGTACCAGAATGGTTCCTGGGACGAAGGCGCCCTTACCTCCGACCCGAATATTACCTTGAATGAATGTGCCTGTGTTCTGCAGTATGCACAGACTTGCTTCGAGGGTCTGAAAGCGTATACGACCGAGGACGGCCATATCGTTACGTTCCGTCCTGACTTAAACGGCGAGCGTATGGAGAATTCCGCAAAAGGTCTTGAAATGCCGCCATTCCCGAAAGAGCGCTTCGTAGACGCCATCACAAAAGTAGTAGAAGCCAACGCAGCATTCGTACCGCCGTATGGTTCCGGTGCAACCCTGTACATCCGCCCGTATATGTTCGGTTATGATTCCATTATCGGCGTTAAACCGGCAAACATCTATCAGTTCCGCGTATTCTGTACACCGGTTGGCCCATACTTCAAGGGCGGCGCTAAACCGATCACCATCCGCGTCAGCGATTTCGACCGTGCAGCACCTCACGGAACCGGTCACATCAAAGCCGGATTAAACTATGCGATGAGCCTGCATGCGATCGTCGATGCTCATAAGAACGGTTTCGATGAGAACATCTACCTGGATCCGCAGACACGTACCAAGATCGAGGAGACCGGCGGCGCAAACGTTATCTTTATCACCAAAGACGGCAAGCTGGTAACTCCGAAGTCCAACAGCATCCTTCCGTCCATCACACGCCGTTCTATCCTGCAGGTTGCAAGAGATTACCTTGGCATGGAGACCGAAGAGCGTGAAGTATACTTAGACGAAGTAAAAGATTTCGCAGAGTGCGGTCTGTGCGGTACCGCAGCTGTTATCTCCCCGGTTGGCAAGATCGTTGACCACGGCAAGGAAATCTGCTTCCCGGCAGGTATGGAGAAGATGGGTCCGGTTACCCAGAAACTCTACGAGACACTGACCGGCATCCAGATGGGTCACATCAAAGCTCCGGAGGGCTGGATCCACGTAATCAAATAAGGACTGTATTTTTCGGTTTGAACGGGAAATATGGAATGCAAAAAGCTGGTGGAAATCATTCACCAGCTTTTTCTTCTTTCTTCTTTTTTCTCTTTTCACGCAATTCTTTGAAAAATTCTTTCAACATCATCGAACATTCCTCGCCCAAAAGTCCTTCTTCTGTCTCCACCTGATGATTGAATCCTTTTTCATCCAGAAGATTCAGTACCGAACCGGCGCAGCCGGCTTTCGGGTTCATGGAACCGATGTAAACTTTTGGAATCCGCGCCTGCACGATCGCCCCTGCGCACATCGGGCACGGTTCCAGCGTCACGTACAGCTCACATTCTTCCAGGCGCCAGTCGCCCATGCGCTTGCACGCTTTTTTGATTGCCGCGATCTCCGCATGTGCCAGCGCGCTATGATCGACCATCCGGCGGTTGTAACCCCTGCCGATGATTTTGTCCTCATACACGATCACGCAGCCGATCGGCACTTCTCCGAGCGCCCAGGCTTTCTTCGCCTCGCGGATCGCCGCTTTCATATATTTCTCTTCCCGTGTCAATTTTGCTGCCACTGTTTTTTCCTCTTTCTTGTTTTATCTCTCTGTCCATCCTACCCAGAAAGACCGCACTTTGTCAAGAATCCCTCAGGAAGATCGGCTGATTTATGTAAAATTCAAATCCGTATACCAATACCCGAACCGGCTGTCGCGCGGCGGCTGGCGGGTGGAACGGACAAAGCGGTCAAAGCCGAACATCGCCGCCATATATTTTTCATTGTTTCCATAATGTCCCGGCACGCCCAGAATGTAGCGCCCCCGTTCGCCGGGTTTCCCCAGTCTCGCCAGAATCAGATATCGGTAGTTGTAGTAACCGTGCAGAAGAAAGCTGTTATTTCCATACACCCAGTTTTCCCGCGGCAGAAGCCCGATATCCTGCGGTTTGATTACCAGAATCTCGCAGCCGTCGGCGCATTCGAAGGCGGTTACTTTGGGATAGGCAGCACGCAGACGGTTCCAGAGGGACTCAGCGGGATCTTCTTTCGAAAATTCCTTGGATGAATCTGGTTGCGGTTGTTTTTGATTTTGAGAGTCTGACTGAAATGCCTCTTGATGGTCTGGTGGAGAATCTGGAGGCATTTCTTTCCGGACTTCCCGGGTGGATTCTTGAGAATCTTTCCGTCGCGCCTCTGTCTGCGCTTCCTGAAAGGATTCCTGAGAACTTTCCTGCGGTGTCTCCGTTTGCGCTTCCTGATTGGATTCCTGAAAACTTTCTTGCGGTGTTTCCGTTTGCGCTTCCCGAACAACTTCTGCCTCTTGATGATCGGATGTTTCTGAGATATCTGGAACCGCTTCCATGGTTTCCGTGTCCTCGAAAATCTCCAGGTTTGAATCCTCCAGCTTTTCTGGCTGGGGCTGGCTGATTCCGAAGTCCATTTCGTTTATATTCACAGCCTCTTTCTTCTCTGTCTCCGTGGATGTGTCCTGACTCTCCATTTCTCCCGACCGGGTAAGTTCTGACGCCTCATCCTATTTTTCTTTCCCTACAGACGCGCTGTTCACTTCCCCAGATACATTCTCTGCCAGTTTCCGCGTTGCGCCCTCCTTCTCCGCTTCCTGCTCCCGCACTTTCTCAGCAGTCACATCCGCCAGCTCAACCTCTGCTGCATGCGCGACGGCATCTTCCCAGATCGTCGTATAGGCACGCCATGCGCTGTCCGTCTCATGAAGAGTCAGACCACAGCACTCTTCCATATTGCAGCCGCTTCCTTCAATATTTTCACAATTGACGACGGCACGGAACTCCCCATTTCCGCCACGGACAAACAGGGTGCCGATACGGATCTCCTCCTGCCCTGCCAGAAGGTATACGCCGATCGGGCTGCCGCCCGCAAAGACACGGCGGACGCTGACCTGAATCCGGCAGGAATTTCCCCGCGTCTCCAATTTCGCAAATCCCGTATTTTTCCCTTTGATTCCGCCCTCGTATGCATAGATATATGATATTAACCGATGATATGCAGACATGTTTTCACTCCTTTGCTTTGTATTATATGCAAAAGAAGCGCCGGTTTATGACAGGATTTCTATATCCTGATATAAACCAACGCTGCAAATACGTCCGTATAACGCAAAATCGGGAACAGTTAAAAACTGTTCCCGATACTGCCGGCGACCGGAATCGAACCGGTACGAAGTTTAACCCTCGCAGGATTTTAAGTCCTGTGCGTCTGCCAGTTCCGCCACTGCGGCATCTCCTATGAGTGATTTCCACTCTGAGAAGCAGCGCTCTCACACTGCAATGGATGGAGGTGGATTCGAACCACCGAAGCGTGTCGCAACAGATTTACAGTCTGCCCCCTTTGGCCACTCGGGAACCCATCCATACGGTTTGTAACCGTGTTAGATAATATCATATTTTGACGAAAAAATCAAGCATATTTCAAAAAATAATTTTTACATCTAAAATGAAAAGTTAAATTCCACTTTCCAATCCTCACATGGAATTTACCTCTACACAAATGGAAATTAGTCTTTCATACAAAAGAATAGTTCATCATTCCTGTCTTGGCTACCTTGAACCAAAAAGCAGTTTCCCTGTCAAGGGCTTGCCCTTCGGGGGTTCAGCCCCCCTTGACAGGCGAAACTGATATTTTGGTATTATCGCCAGAAAACAGGAAAATTGTTCATTCCGCAGTAGAATTTAATC
>SAMEA3387500__coassemble_1576_pt1 | contig 13195 bp, 13 predicted proteins | sample SAMEA3387500__metabat2_high_PE_009 | metagenome-assembled genome bin SAMEA3387500 (sample SAMEA3387500) | Felis catus | biome: Faeces | place: United Kingdom | collected 2012 | reverse complement strand
CTCTTGTTAGAAAGGCATGACTTTTGTCTTGTGTTATCTGATGCTGTAGAGCCGTATTTATTGGGCTTTGCAGCATTTTTACTTTTTATCTGGGAGTGTCAAAATGTGTCAAAAGAATTTAGAATGGTGTAGAAAATGGTGTAATTATCGTTCCGGCGGGGAATCCGGTTATGTTCCCGGTGGGGCTGATGGTTACTTTATTGATTGGTGTTGTAACTTCAGCACCTTTCTGTTTCACAGAGTCCCGGGCGTATTTCGTTGCGGGCTGTTCCTCGGCGAGGTTTTCAGAAATGTGGTAGATGCGGATGCGGAGCTTGTTACAGTCGATGCCGTCCGCACGCACGACGCTGTTCCATTTCTGGTAGTTATTTGCATTGTAGTTGTCCTGTGAAATATTTAACTCGTAGATGGTTGACGATTCATTGACTTCCTTTTCCGGGGTTTTGTCGTGTACACCGTCTGGAGTGAGTTTCCAGGTAAAGGAGCCCATGGTGTTCTCTTCATCTGTATTAGGTGGTGGAGGCAACTCGTCTGTCCAGTATGTCCAGTTTACAAAGTAGCCGTATAATTCTGGATTACCTTCACGAGGCCCTACATGGCGTAAGTAGCTACGGCTTTTATAGTTTGCATTAGCTTCAATCCACGCGCCTCCATTGGGGTGCCCACCAACTCCCTGGTTTAATGCCGGGCCACCCCACCCATTGATTGGTTTTCCATTGGAGGCATAAAGAAGTCCTTGCTGCGTACTTCCTTTAGCAGTTTCGGGCCACTTGTGATAAAATAACTCAGCGGCTCCATTTCCTGCAAAGCCTAAGTCCAGACAGTAAGGGAGCGTACAGAAGTCTACAGATCCGTTTGGATCGCCATCCGCATTTACACCGCTGGTAGCTTCTACCATCAGTATAGGCATGTTTTGGCTGGCATAGTCGGAAGAAACCCAGCGGGCAATGGAATCACGCATAACCGTGTATGTTGCCGTATCTCCTATATCCTGGGCTGCCCAAGCAAACATAATACACATTGCTAAGTGCCCCATTCTGGACCAAATTACTTTTTCATATGGAGTACCGGCTCCAGATACAGGATCATTTGTAGCCCACTGGAAGTACGGGAATGATACAGATATACCTTGGCCATTTCCCACTAATTCTGTTACCACATCTTTGGGAGGACGATTTCCTGGAGCTGCGTTGTAGGCCTGGCGCAGTTGGGACATCCAGGTTTCGGGATCTCCGGCTAGCTTGCTTTGCTCTCCGGAATAGAAGGAGGCTACAGCTTCATTATAGTCTGGGACACCTTGTGTTCTGTCCCACTTGTCTGGTGTTACCCAGAACATCCATGCCAGCGGGTTTTCAGCTTTGGGATTAGCTGGTGCTTCGGACATTTGTATTCCCGGTCTGGTATCAGAAAAGCCAGCTTCTATACTGTCCAAAAAACGAGCGTTTCTTCCTGCTTTAGTTTTGTAGAAGTTCAAGCCGAATACTCCAGGTTCCCAGTACCGATCCTCTACGATTGCGGCGATACTGTCGTACTGGTCTTTTAAGTCCTGGGCAGTAAAGGTTTCGCCCAACTCAGGAACATTTGATTCCATAATGGGATCAGGAGTAGTTATAGTTATTCTGTATCCCCATGTTTTAAATGTGGAATTTACTGGTTTCCAGTTAGGATTGTGAGGGCCGGGTTTCCAGCTACTCCCTCCGCCGTGCCCTTCTGTTATACCAGTGTCCGCATATGTGGGGACGATTGATGTTATGCAAAGGCATAACATGAGTAGAAATGAAACGATCCGTTTACCAAATACCCGCATATCCAAGTTCCAGCGCCTGTTCTCTGGTTATTGGAGTAAGCACTCCGTTTTCGCAAATATGAAACCGCAAGTCTGGAGAGAACAATCCGGCAAATTCTTCAGAAGACATAAAGACTGCTTTTTCACTGCTCCATGAACCATCTTTATCATATATTACTTTGACTCCAATGGATGGATTTACAACTTTCCATGTTCCAGAAGTATCTGTAACAGGTGCGGGATCTTCTGGCGGTGGCAACATTCCATGTTCTCCAGATAAAGTGTACAAATATTGAATATCCTGTTTATTCTCTACATAAGTAGGTATATCCGCATAAAACCGTGTACCGTCTATATCAAGATATGGAGTTAATAAGGGGTTATCAGAACGCACATACATCGTGGTCATACCGCAAGGTGTTTCTGTCTTTTCCCCCCAATAAGCGATTATATTGGCAGCACCTTCATCTGCGAGTTTACCATCATTATATATGTCAACTAGCTCCGTATTCCAATAAGAACCTTCGCCCGGTGATTCCCAGTTTTTGTATATAATTTCAAACATCCGTTGATAACGAGTTTTTATATCTTCTATAGATTTTAATTCATCTATATAATGGTCTGCCCACTCGTATAATGCTACAGTAACGGATTCACCATATTCCACATGCGGTGCGTCAGCTGGTCGAGCAGCGTAAGCTGGGATGATGGATGATGATGCGAGCATTACGGATAATGCTGTGATAATGATTCTCTTTTTCATTTGGGTTTCCTCCTTTAATTTTTAGGTAGTAGATTCATCAGAAGAATCCGTTGATTCTTAACCAATTTTGTCTGAACAAAATGAAAATAATTCTGAGGTCAATTTTTCCTGTTTTGTTTTAGATAACAGTAGAAAACCAAATAGGCAATTAAATATAATTTCTAAATCTTTTTCAGAAAATTGGCTGAAATAAAATGCAAGCAATAGTAACTCATATTTAATTTCCTTTTTGGAGGTAGAAGGTAATTCGTCTACTATGGCATTATTACATTTGTAAAGCTTATGCTTAAAGGGCTTAATTACACATTCTACAGACTTATAATTTGAGGAATTAACTTTGCTTTTTATAGATGTTGGATCTAAGGAATCAGCTTTGTATTCTACAGGCTCATAATATATATAATAATTTCTTAATTGAACCAATATGTTGAGTGTCGTCCATTTTTTAAAGCGGGATGGAATCGTAGCTGCTTTAAGGTGTTTTGTAATGAGTTTTTCTATATCCTTTTTCATATCAATGTCATCTGAAAACTCAGAAAAAGCCCAATTTAATGCAAGGGTAAATTCAAAGAACACATCGCCTTTATCGTCTTTATTGACATTATCGGTAATTTTCTCAAGACAATAATAGGGAAAAGAATAATTGTTTATTGTTTCATTCCCTAGTTCGTCAAATTCTTTAAGAAGAAGAGATTTTGCCGATCCTTGGAAAAAACGAAAGAAACTTGTCTCAAGTCTCGCTACGCCTTCGTCTAGCTGGTTCACACTAGTTGATATTTTTGAAATTTCTAAGTTGAGAGCCGTATTAGGATGAATGATACCCTTTTCATTTAAATCCATTTGGCACTTAGTAAGAGCCTTTAATTCGTGTCCACTGATATCTAAGACGCTTGCAAGATTTTCAATAATTGATTTTGATAGGGGTGTCTGCCTATTCTTCCAACGATAGTATGTTGCTTGATGAATTTCTAATTTAGAATAGACATCATCTAGTGTAATATTCCTATTGTTTCTTTCCCTGGTAAAAACTTGAAAAAGGGCATCTGTAAAATCTTGGGAGTAAGTTTCTAACTTTTGTGTGTCATGCATGGTTTAAATGCTCCTTTGCTTTTTCATACTTGTTTATTCTTATGATAGCATAAGGATATTTTATATTCAATTGATATTCACAAGAATTTGGTTCTTTGCAATATAAGTAAAATCCGATTATAGAAATTATGTGGAATTATCAGGAGGGCGCAAGTTCGCTATAATAGACACATAAGTTGATCAGCTTACAGCACATTGAAAATCACATAGCAACAAAAAATACCGTAGAGGCGGGGAAGTGATCGCGATGACCATGAGAGCGCACCAAGCCTCCTTAAGAAATTATAGGAAGGAAGCAATATCATGTATAAAATTTTTGAAGTTAAAGAAGCAATCAAGAATACCTATGAACACAGCGGCAATGCCGGTATGTTCGTGGGCAATGTACAGGTTTACGGCAGCGAACCCTTGAAGGGAAATGTCACTGTAGGCAAGAGACCGGTTTGCAACTTATATGTTGAGGAGACCAGTCTGAGGGTTTATTTCCGGGATTCTGGTACGCATGTTGGTTACAAGGCGCATCGTTTTCATGATGATGACTTGATCAGTGAGATCGCAAAGGCAGCCAAGACCTGCGGAATTACGGAGGATATTGAAGCGATCTTTACGGAATTTATCGAAGACGCAAAGGAGGAATCAGTACATTGACACCGAGAGATATTCATATTGCGGATTATTGTTCTATCTCCCCGGATGGGGAAGGCATTGTAACTAATATGAACGAGGCGAGAGATCGCAGCACCGGCGAAGCCGGTGCCGTGATCGGATATACTTATGAGGTGGCAATCCCGAGCCGCCGTTTTGAGAAGATTAGGTTGACTGTAAACGGAGCAGCGTTAATTGAGCCGGATTTCTTTAAGAATTCTCCTACAGCTCATGTCAAGATTACAGATGTGAAGGATTTCATCGGCAAGTGGTATCGGCTGAAAGGAGAAACCGAGTATCGTCTGAGCTGTAAGGCAAGCGGGTTCACGGTAGTAAAGGAGGAAAAGCGGGTATAATGGAACGATTCAGAGCTTTTTTGGAAAAGGCCAGCTGTTTCGTGAAAGAGAAGGTTGCGGGGATCAAGGCATCCCCGCCCGCTCTCTCTGAAAAAGAACGGCTGCTGTTAAAGCGTGTGATAGAAGGAGCCATTATTTTCCTGTTGGCGGTGCTGGGCATTAAGATTGCAGTGGAGCTTGTATTGTGGGCATTGGCAAAATTAGTGCAATTTTGGACAGAAAACCAGGAGGCAATTCTTTTTCTGGTGTTGATAATAGCATCCATTGTGGGCACGGTAACAAACTGGCTGTATTCCCATAGGGAGCAGCGGGATGCCAAGCGGAAAGAGACACTTTTGCGAGAGGAACAGAAGGCGTTAGACACCTATGCTTCCCTTCGGGTATTCATGTATGAACTACTGGATGACAGGCTTTGCCGTTTGTTGGAATTTGTAAAGCCGATCACACCCAATCAACTGGAGCCTACAACACCGATCACGGTTGATGGCAGGGCAGGAGTTATTTATTATAATTTCCAGATTTATAAGGAGAAGGTCACGCCGTTCAGCCAGGGTACGGAATATGTAAAAAACCTGCTTGCCTCCTATGTGGCAGAGCGGGTAAGAAGATATGGAATTGAAGGCATTACCCCTCCGCTGAAAGATGAAATCAGTCAGCCGATTTATGTCGATGCCGTGAAAGACCGAGGCTCTACCGCTGTGATCGTGCTGGCCCTGGACAGCGAGGCCTATCGTCGGCTAAAAGACCGGAATGGGACAGGGACAGGGCCCCATAGCTTGATTGAGCATATTTAAGGGATGTCAGATGAAGCTTGGATATTGTCTGCCGGATTTTGAACAGTATGGGATTAAACGCCCCATACTGACTGATCTGGTGCGTTGCCCTCATACCTTAATTAGCGGTAAATCCGGGAGCGGAAAATCCCAGACCTTTCTCTGGTATGCGTATCAGATGTTAATGGAAAAGGAAAGCTGGCTGTATTTTTCAGACTTTAAGGGTGGAAAAGAATATGGACAGCTCCGTGGAAATCATGCTTACGCATACGCAGATCAGGCGGTTCAGATGATTTATGATTACTATGAGGTTTATACAAAGTTCAGAAAAGAAGCAGATCCGGCGTGCCCCCATTTAACCCTTGCGGTTGAAGAATGGTCTGGACTATTAAATTATATCGAAAGCAAGGATAAGAAGCAGAAAGCAGACTTAATGGGAAAAGTTGGGGAAATGCTGGCTCTGGGACGGGGAATTGGAAACGGAATCGGAATAGCCCTTATGGTACAGCGTGAGGATAGTAGTAATTTTAGTGCCGGAAGCCGTGAGCAGTTCCAGAACATCGTTTCTTTTGGCCGGTGCAGCAAGGAACAGAAGCAGATGCTGTTTCCAGATTATGAAACAGAGAAGATGCGAAATTTCAGTGCTGGACAGGGAATTGCCCTGGTTGATGGGCAGGGAGAGGCAGAGGAAATCATCGTACCATGGATACCAGAACAGGACAGGCTTCTTGAACGAATCCGGGAGAAATTGAAAGAGCAGCCCAAGCTGAGCCAGCTAAAGGAACTGTAAGGGGAGGCGCAGCCGGTGCGAAGCACAAGGCGGAGACTCCCCGCTGCGGGCAGCAGCGCTGCCCGGGAGGTTATGAGGTAGTATTACCTCATAACCTCCGTCAAATGTGCCAAAGGTCTAAAAAAACAAGGAAATAAGCGGATTTCCTGAGACCAGTCATAAAAGTGCAATCAGTGCCATTTACAAACAGGAGATAACATTTTATGGAAAAACATACAACAAAAGACATGAAAAAAGATACAAGAAGCAGAAAATATCAGCTTACCTGGAACAATCCCCAGGATAGGGGAGAAACCCATGATAAACTGAAAGAAATTTTAATGAAGAAATGGGGGAACAGCGTTGTGTATTATTGCTTATCAGACGAGATCGGGGAGACAGGAACGCCTCATACGCATATGTTTGTTTGCTATCAGAATGCAGTCCGGTTCAGCAGCATCAAGGATTCCTACCCCTCAGCCCATATTGAGGTGGCTAAGGGCAGCCCGGAAAGTAACCGTGCCTATATCCGTAAAGATGGTAAGTGGGCGGAAACGGCCAAGGCGGAGACTGTAGTAGAGGGAACATTTGAAGAATATGGCTTTATCCCGAAGGAGGGACAGGGGCGCAGAAATGATCTGAACCAGCTGTATGAGCAGATCAAGGCAGGCTATACGAATGCGGAACTGCTTGAAAATGACCCGGATAATATGCTGCGCTTATCCTATATTGACCGGACAAGAAACGAGCTTTTGACAGAAAAATATAAGGGAACAAGACGGCTTGATCTACAGTGCATCTATGTGTGCGGGGAGACCGAATGTGGAAAAACCAAGACGATCTTAGATGAGCATGGAGATGAGAATGTATGTCGGGTTACGGATTATAAGCATCCGTTTGATCACTATGCGATGGAGGATGTTCTTGTATTCGATGAATTTCGCTCCGATCTGCCCATAGGCGCAATGTTGAATTACATGGATATTTATCCGTTGCAGCTCCCGGCCCGGTATAACAATAAGACGGCCTGTTACCATTATGTATACCTGGTATCTAACTGGAAGCTGGAAGATCAGTACCAGGATGAGCAGCTAGAACATAAAAGTTCCTGGGCGGCATTTTTACGCCGGATTAAAAAAGTGCGGGAGTATACCGGGCGTGATGAGTATGTAGAATATAGCAAGGAAGAATACATTAACCGTTTTCAGCCAGTAAAAGAGCAGGATGGGAACCCATTTCTTAGTGACAAATAATCATTGATTTTAGAGACAGCTGCTATTGTAAGCAAGTGATCAGTAATAGATGCTTGCTCCGTTTGAAGAAAAAATAACCTAAATATTGAAAATAATGTATACTTAGCAGTCTGATCTTAAATGGAGGAATAGAGTTTGAGACAGACAAAGGAACGATATGCGGAGCAGAAGGTAGCGGTAGATATTGAAGGGCTTTCCGCACTTCTTTCCTGTGGGCAGTCCACGGCGAAGAAGATCGCAGAGGATGCGGGGGCTAAGATTTGTATAGGCCGCAGGGTTTTATATTCGGTAGACCGCATCCGGCGCTATGTAGATTTAATTGCTGAGTAAATAATTACATACAGAGACAGGATAACCGGCGGCGGATGGCTGCCGGTTTTCTTAAATTTTATTAAGAAGAAGCGAAAAATTTCTGAGGCTGCTCCCTTTTTGGCTGTGGGTATGCTATACTGTATCATACAAGGCAAAAGTCATTCCTACGAAACAAGGAGGGAGAGTGTGCGGGAAGGAATGATAATATGACAAGAAAAGATAGCAGAGGAAGAAATTTAAAGGTAGGAGAATCCCAAAGAAAAGACGGTTTGTATATGTACCGCTATACGGATGAAAAGACAGGGAAACGAATTGCGGTTTATGATGCAGATCTTGCCGGACTTAGGGAAAAGGAACGGATAATTGCCAGGGAAATGGATGACGGTATCATGACAGACCGGGCTGTAAAAAAACTCACGGTCAACGGCTTGTTTGAGCGTTATCTGGAAGCACGGAAGCTGGCAGAGCAGACACGGAAAAATTATGTATCTATGTGGAATAACCGTGTGAAAGACGAGATCGGCCAGATGAAGGTGGTACAGGTCAGACCGTCTCACATCCGTTTGTTTTATGCCAAGCTGACGGCAGAAGGGTATTCCCGAAATACGATTAAGCTACTGCATACACTTCTCTATCCCAGCTTTGAAATGGCAATAGAGGACGATATTATCCGTAAAAATCCGGCTAAGAATGCTTTGGGAGATAATGGAAGGGCGCCCAAAGTAAAGGAAGCACTTACCATGCCTCAACAAAAACGGCTGTTAGCGTTTGTAGAACAGAGCGAGATTTATAAGGTATATCTTCCCATGTTGCAGATCATGATCGGAACCGGCTTTCGCTGTGGGGAACTGATCGGCCTGACCTGGGATAATGTAGACATGAAAAACAGGAGCATATTGATTGAAAATCAGCTGATTTACAAGGATTTTGGGGACGGTTATCGGCTGCATATAGTATCGCCTAAGACAGATGCAGGGGTTCGTACGATCCCTATGAGCGAGGTTGTTTATAAGGCATTTGAAAAGCAGAAACGGCTTAACTTCATGCAGGGAATTCCCAGAACTGTGGAGATTGACGGATGTACGAACTTTATTTTTATGAGTAAAAATGGCAGACCGCTTATGCCAAGTGCCCTCAATAATGTGTTATTAAATATAAAGAACGCATATAATAAGCAGGAAGTAGAAGCGGCCAGAAAGGAGAAGCGGGAAGCAGAGCTGATGCCGGCGATCTCTGCTCATACCATGCGGCACACAAGCTGTACCAGGATGATCGAGAGTGGGATGGACTTGAAAGTGGTTCAGTACATCATGGGACATTCTAATGTTTCCATAACCTTGGATGTGTATAGTCACATAACGGAGTGGGCAAGAATTGAAAGTGAGATCACAAAAATCAATATGGTGCAGGTGGTGTAATCATGTTGAAATTGGTGTAGTAGTGGTGTAGTAAGCCCTAAAAAGAAAAATTGAAGAAGAAACAAGAAGCCGTGAAGTACGCAAAATAAAGGAATTTTGGAGCTTCACAAATTTTTTACAAATAAATTAGCACTCAACTCTTGACATTGCTAATAATAAGTGTTATAACATAGCCAGAACGAAGGAAGAGGAAGAAAAGAAAAGTTCCCAGACCGTCCCGGTTCCGAAAATGTTGGTAAATAAACATAATGAAATGAAGTTAGAAAAGGAGAGATGACTTATGTTAATGCCGAGTATTTTTGGAGAAAATTTGTTTGATGATTTCTTTAATGATTTTCCGTTTTATGATGATAACGCCGGACAGAAGATAGAGAAAAAGCTGTATGGACGCCATGGACAGAACCTGATGAAGACCGATATCAAGGAAATGGAAGATGGCTATGAGCTGGAGATGGATCTGCCGGGATTTAAGAAAGAAGAGATTTCGATTTCCCTGGAAGATGGTAATCTGACGATTCAGGCTGCGAAGGGACTGGATGAGGACGAGAAGGAGAAAAAGACCGGTCGTTACATCCGCAGAGAGCGTTACGCAGGTTCCTGTGCGAGAAGCTTCTATGTCGGTGATGATATAACCGAGGAAGATATCAAGGCGGAATTTAAGCATGGTATTTTGAAGATTTTTGTTCCGAAGAAAGAAGCAAAACCGGAAGTCGAGCAGAAAAAATATATTGCGATTGAAGGATAATGTAGAAGAAGCAGTCAGCCGGATTGATGGATGCAGTTGTCTGGCTGTAACATAGAAAAGAGCGCTGCGGCACTCATGGAGCAGTTTTACCAGAAATGGAAAGCCGGTTTGTGAGTGTTGCGGCGCTCTTTTTCACTATTTTATCTCTGATTAGTAGTTAATAGCTGTGATACCGATAGATCCCTCTTTGTCCAGACCAAAGGTAACTGCCGGTTTACCGGATGGATCGCCTACGATGAAACCTGCCTTGGTCAGTTCGGTGGAAGAAACATCGGCTGTCTTGACTGCCTCAATCAGCGCGTCGGTAAATACCTTGTCTGCGTCGAGAGCCATAAATTCAGTTCTGTTATTTACGACAATCCCGTCATCGATGCCGATGTAGGACGGATAGACAAGCAGCTCGGCTAAATCGTTCATATTTTTATTGGCGATGATGCTTTGAAGGGATCTGGCAAAACCACGGTAAAGTTCTGTGATTTCTTTTTCGCTCAGAGTCTCGTCTTCTGCATGATCTGCATCCGTTGTCTGGGCGGTTTCTTTTTCTCCGGCAGTAGTTGTTTCGCTGGCATCGTTGCTTTCTGCTGATGTATCGTTTTCCTGTGTGGATTCAGCAGCAGTTGTTTCAGCCGTGGTTGTTTCAGACGGCTGGCTGGAGCAGGCGGTCATGCTGGCGGCTGCGATGAGAGTGGAAACCATCAAGGTATAAATTGATTTTCTCATAATTTCCTCCATTTGTAATCAATGGACTCCCGGAAGCTTTCTGTGCTTAATGTTGTGAGATGATTTGCAGGAAAGACTCCGAGAGTACCTATCAATAAGGTATGGACAGTAGGTGTCCTCTGCCTGTATGTTTTGTTGATATGATTATCATATCATAAGGCGATGGGAATGTATATGAGGTTTAATGTAATGCGTTTAAATCCGCTTTTTTAGCCTTTTATTTTTTATAGAAACAATTCCCACCAACCACCTGATAGCTGGAGTAGCTGTCGTAGTTTGCTGATTTGGTCGAGGTAAAATAAAGGTAGTCGCCTATCTGATTCGCCCCGGCGAGCGCTGCCTTTGCCGCCTTGGTGGCAGTAGAGGACGGTCCTCTATCGAGATATTTGTCAAGCAGGCCGGAGGTCGCGCCTGGGAACTGTCCGTCCGCGTAGATGACGCTGGAGATGGATTTGCCCCATTTGCCAGATTTGACGCGGTTGACGATCAGACTTCCGACTGCCAGATAGCTTTCATAGGATCCGCCGTTGGCTTCCATCGTGAGGCAGGCGGAGAGCAGATAAACGTCGCTCTCGGAGGCGGAGATCACGTAGGATGATTTAGCGGCTGGTGCAGCCGTGCTCTTTTTCGAAGAGCTTCCAGAATTTCCAGATTTTCCCGAAGTCTGGGAGGAACCTTTAGCCGCGTTTGCTTCTGCCTGCGATTTTGCGGCTGCAATCTGGGCCTCCTCGGCGGCTCTGGATGCCTGCTCAGCTTCTTCAGCAGCCTGCCGTGCCGCCTCCAGCGCTGCCATCTCAGCCTCAATGCTGATTGCGCGTCCTGGCTTGACGCTGATTGTGACATAATCAGAAGAAACGTAACCGGAGGTGTCAACGGAAAGCTGGATTTTGACCCATCCAGTTTCCTGACTCAGTACAGGATAGTAGTCTTCCGCGGCAGCCAGACCGACGATGGCAGAATCCGTGCTGGCTTCCTCACGTACATGGAGTGTCTGTGTGCTGACGGTAGCGATATAGAGACCGAGCTCTTTGGCGAGCGGCTTGATATCATCGCCAAATACAAGATAATCGTCCTTGAGCCATCCCTCCAGCCCACCGGAGCGGATTTTTGTCCAGCCATTTTTGCGTTTTAAAATGGTACCGCCGCCTCCGCGGAAGCAGGTGCCGAGTACCTTGGCATCTGTATCTGGTTTTTCTCTCAGGTTCAGCGCATCATCCACATTGGCGACCGCCAGATTTTCATATGGATCGACCGGCTTTTCTTCTTTGATTTTGGCTTTCGCCGTACTTTTAGCATCGGTGCCGGTCTGATGACTGTTTTTTAAGGTGCTTGAAGAAGCGATGGAAGGATCAGAGCCTGCTTTGTTCCTCTTATCAGAAGGTTTAGAGAGGCATAGAAATGCCAGCAGAGCCGCCCCGGCCACAATAAAAAGGCTCAGGAAATAGATCGCCATCATTGTTTTATCCATTTTTTTGCGCCTGGAAGAAGCAGGTTTCAAAGGGGAATCGTTCATATCGTATATCCTTTCTGATATAAAAACATCTTGGAAATATTACAAAGATATTACAAAATTCTTCATTTACTATAGCAAATGGGGAAATCCTTGTCAACAAAGGGGGATTTTACGATTAGAAGAGGAGATGAAACTGAGTAAAAATGATGTTTTTGGAAACACTATTCCATCAGTGACAGCAATCGTTTCGCCGGAATTCACACGAAACAATCAATCAAAAACGGTCATAAAAAATCAAAATTGTGCAATATAACCCAAAAAGAGGCAGCATGTTTTTGAATAAGTTTGATTGATTTTGAATGAAAATGATTTTATAATACAGTCAGAATCAATCAAGATAAGAAAGGAATGAAGGCTTATGATTTATACGGTAACCTTTAATCCATCGTTAGATTATATTGTGTCAGTGAGCGATTTTAAGCTCGGACTGACCAACCGGACGGATTCGGAGCTTTTGCTTCCGGGCGGAAAGGGAATCAATGTTTCGACGGTCCTTCAAAACCTTGGAATTGCCAATACGGCGTTTGGCTTTACTGCCGGGTTTGTCGGCGAGGAGGTTCGGAAGGAAGTGGAGCAGCTGGGCGTGAAAGCCGAGTTTATTTCCCTGGATGAGGGAGTCTCCCGCATCAACCTGAAGCTGAAATCCATCGACGGGACTGAGATCAACGGTCGGGGACCGAAGATTCCGCGGGAAGCGGTGGATGCGCTGATGACCCAGCTTGACCGGCTGGGGGCGGATGATACGTTGGTGCTGGCTGGAAGTATTCCAGCGTCGATGCCGGATGATATTTATCAGAAGATTATGGAGCGCCTGGATGGCAGGGACGTCCGGATTGTTGTGGACGCGACCAAGGATCTGCTGCTCAATGTGCTGGGACACCATCCATTTTTAATCAAACCGAACAATCATGAACTGGGAGACATTTTCGGCGTGAAGCTCTCGGAGCGGGAGGAAGTTGTTCCGTATGCGAAGAAGCTGCAGGAAAAAGGTGCGGTCAACGTGCTGGTTTCGATGGCAGGCAAGGGCGCGGTTCTTCTGGCGGAGGATGGAAG
>SAMEA3387500__coassemble_1486_pt1 | contig 14150 bp, 9 predicted proteins | sample SAMEA3387500__metabat2_high_PE_009 | metagenome-assembled genome bin SAMEA3387500 (sample SAMEA3387500) | Felis catus | biome: Faeces | place: United Kingdom | collected 2012 | reverse complement strand
AACGGAATTTGCCGTGGCTTCGCATTTAAATACGGCAAATTCCTGCTGCCACCATGTTTTCTTACGGCACTTTCAGTTCCAAAAGCGCCTACCCGTAAACAGTAACAAAAATTTCACATATTTTTCCACTTCGCGCCTTTTCATGCTTCCCCGAAACTGTTATACTGGATAGCGAAGCGGAAACTTTGACATACAGAGCCGTTTCAAGGGAAATAGAACAAACAACCCATTTACAAATTTATCACATAGAATGAAAGGCTGCAGCTGTACCACAACCTGACAGCCGCGAAAGGTTTTATATGACACAGAAAAAAACATATTTAAGCTGGCTTCTGGGGCTTATCTGTGCTTTCAGTCTGATGATCGTGTTTCTGATCACCTCGGTGGAAGCCGTCGCCTACTGGACGCCGCATTATTATGAAAATGAATATACCCGCTACCAGGTTGCCGATGATGTCCATATGGAGATGGACGACCTGCTTTACGTGACGGACGAGATGATGGCGTATCTGCGCGGCGGCCGCGACGATCTGAACATTGACACCGTCGTAGACGGGACGCCGCGCGAATTTTTCAACGCCAGGGAGAAGGCGCACATGGCGGATGTCCGCAACCTTTTTCTCGGAGGACTGGCGCTGCGCCGCCTCTGCCTGTTTCTGGCAGCGGCATCGGTTGCACTGCTGGCACTTTTAAAGGTTCCGTTAAAACACCTGCTGCCACGGATGCTCTGCGCCGGGACGGTTTTATTTCTGGGCGTGACTGCCCTGCTTGCCGGGATCATTTCCACTGATTTTACGAAATATTTTATTATTTTCCACAAAATCTTCTTTACCAACGATCTCTGGCAGCTCGATCCGCGGACCGATCTTCTGATCAACATCGTGCCGGAACCATTTTTCATGGACACCGCCGCCCGGATCGGCATCACCTTCTGCCTGATAACCGGCGCCCTGTTTCTTCTCTGCCTTGCATGTATCCTGCGGGAACACCGCAGGGGCAAATCAGGAGCAGAAAATTCCGGAAATTCCGGAGGCGGCAGCTCTCCAGGTAGTTCCAGCCACCCGGCTGCTCCGGATTTGAAGACGAAAATAGCTGGCAGCACAGGCAGCAAGTTGTCCTTGTTTTTAATTGGTACACTTTTGCTGTCCCTGCTCGCCGCCCCGATGCAGGCGCTTGCCTCCACCGACTGGCCAGCGGACATTTCCATTGACTCCGATGCCGGGATCGTCATGGACGCCAACACCGGAGTCGTTTTATATGGAAAAAACATCCATGAAACCTACTCTCCCGCCAGTATCACGAAGGTTCTGACCTCCCTCATCGTTCTGGAGCACTGTTCCCTCGATGAGACAGTTACCTTTTCCGAGAGCGCGGTCTACAACGTGGAATCCAACAGCAGCAGCGCCGGATACGATACAGGCGATACTGCCAGCGTCAAGGACTGCCTCTACGCCCTGCTTTTAAAATCAGCCAATGAGGCTGCCAACGCACTCGCCGAGCACGTTGCTGGCTCCGCTGATGCATTTGCTGTTTTGATGAATGAAAAAGCCGCCGAGCTTGGGTGCCAGGATTCGCATTTTGCAAATCCAAGCGGTCTGAATAACGAGGAACACTATGTCAGCGCCTACGACATGGCGCTCATCACGCGGGCGGCATTCGAAAATCCTACGTTTGCCAAGATCGTCGAAACAACCTACTATAAACTGCCGCCGAACCAGAAAAATCCCGAGGGACAGGGCATCTCCCCAGGCAATAAGCTGGTCAAAAAGAACTGGCCGCAGTACTACCGTCCGGACGTCCTCGGCGGCAAAACCGGTTATACCTCCATCGCCCTCAACACACTGGTCAATGGTGCCAGACAGGGCGATACGACACTGATTACCGTCATCCTGCACAGCAACAACACGCAGTATGAGGATACCAGCCGGCTGCTCGACTTTGGATTTAACAATTTCCAGTCGGTCAAAATTGCAGATTATGATCAAACTTTTTCAAATATCGGAAAAGATTTGAAGATTGCAGATGTGTCTACCGCCGGGGGCGAATCCCTGTCCATCGACCCAGATAGCCGCGTGGTACTTCCAAAAACAGCGGATTTCTCGGAGACAACGACCTCCTTCGACTATGAGATCCCGGCTGGCGCACCGGACGGCACGATCGCCTGTGTCACTTATTCGCTCGGCGATCACAAGGTTGGCCAGGCATATCTGACCCTCACCGACAGCAGCCAGACAGCGGCAGATATTCCCGAAAAGCTTGTATCCCAGACGGCAACAGCTGCCGCGCAGGACAGCTCCGACACTGCCCTTTCAGACGGTTCCTCGGAGGCCTTGCCGCTCTCCAATCCGCCCGAATCGGCTGCTAATCAGGAAAATAGTTCCACCGGTAAATCCTTTGGACAGCTGTTTCATATTTCCGTCCGCGTTCCACCGGCATTCATCGCCGCTCTGACCGCCATTCTTGTCGTGATCGGCGCGGTCACCGCCGGCATCCGTTTTCTCCAGATGCAGCGCCGCCAGGAGGAGGACGCCCTCGCAGAACGCCGCAGACGGCGCGCGGAACGTCTGCGCGACAGCGGAATGTCCGAAGCAGATTTCGACCTGATGATGCAGGACCGCCGAACGGCGCTGGCGAAAAAAAGGAAGAAACGATCGCATAAAATCCCATAACTGACACAAAAAGAGTTACCAGATGTGGAAATTCTCTTCTTTTACCTTACTCTAAACAGGCAGGAGAAACATTTCCATATCCAGTAACTCTTTTCTATGAATTTTTTCTTTTCTCTAATTCCTATTTCATACGCTCCATCCGCCCGGCTGCCTTCACCCTACTCGGCTGCTTCTGCCGCCTTTCCAGACTTCTTCGCCTTGTTGCGTTCCGCGCGCTTCTTCTTCGTTTCCTCCTTCTTCTGCTCCACGTAGGCCGCTCCCTCTTCACCGACCAGCTTCGTCGTCTTAACAGCAAAGAACGAGCCGTCCTCCGACTTCTTCATCCGGATCTTTCCCTTCATATAACCGTGCTCCGGGCAGACCGCCAGACAGAAGTAAAATTTCTGGTTTGAGGAAAACCAGCGGATCTTTTTCCGCAAGGTCCGGCGGCATTTGTAACAAACCATCTCCGCCACACGCCGTTCCTCCAAAATCTCTTCCTTCGTCTCATGCTCACGCGACACAAATTTCGCATATTCTGGAAATTCCAGGTAGATCTCTTCCTCCTCCGTCAGCGGCGGCTGGTAATAATCCACTGAAACATACTCCATCATGCTGTAAAAATCCATCTCACTCATGACACGCCCCGTGTAGTACGCATCATCCAGCGCCCGGTGGAACGGGCGGTCTTCCGTGAGGTGCAATTCCTCTACCACGGTATCTAACGACTCCTTTTGCTTGGTGCCGTGGATCAGGGCATAGATTTTCTGCAAATCATAATAGAGAAGCGGCGATGGAAACTGCAGCTCCATCCCGTGATATACCATATTCCGCTGCAATTCGGTCAGATCCATCGAGCCCCACGTACAGAACCGGTAATCATCCCCGCACCATTCCAAAAATTCGGTCATCGCACGCACAAAATCCTCGCCTTCTGTGTCAAGCTGCTCGATCGACATATGCGTCACTTCTGATATCTTATAATGCATCTGCCGGTACACCCGCGGGCGGATCAGACGGCGAAATTCCGAAATGATTTGAAGATTTTTATTTAATTTTACCGCGCCTATCTCAATAATCTCAAATGGAAGCCGGTTCATCGAGCCTTCCTTGCCCGCCGGACTCTGGTTCCATTCCAGATCCAATACTATAAACTGTCCCATAATTCTCGTCTCTTTGTAACGGTTCCGTTTTCTCCGCGTTACCTCTTACTTTTCTTTCTTCACGTTGTCACCGTCCATAACTTTACCACAAATCTGTGTATAAGTCCATATCAGGTTACCGGGCACACATGTGGGGACAGTAATATTTTTGTTACTATACACGGGTAGGCACTTTTGGAACCGAAAGTGCCGTAAGAAAACGTGGTGGCAGCAGGAATTTGCCGTATTTAAATGCGAAGCCACGGCAAATTCCGTTACTGGACACGTATGCGTGTACAGTAACATATTTTTTACATAGAACCACTGGCAGAGTGCTTCCATCTTTGCTATACTTCATGATAGAAAGAAGAAGCATTTCTTTTATCAGAATGCTTTCTTCTAAGCTTTATTATGCACCTTGGGAGGGGCTGCTTATGGATTTAATACAACAATTTATCGATACATACAAGATGAAATGGACGTTCTACGACGCAGCCGGGCGGCTCGCGGCAGAGAAACTCCAGCTCGCCCTGCAAAATGCCGGTATCCGGGCGATCGTGACCTCTCGCGCCAAGAATCCCGCCAGACTCCGCACAAAAGTGCAGCGGCGCAATTCCAGACGTGAAGAACCATACCAGACAATTGAGGAAATCTACGACGACATTGCCGATCTGTCCGGTGTACGCGTCTCCCTGTATTTCCCCGGTGACCGCGGCAAGGTAGATGCGATCATCTCGGAGCTTTTCAACATCCTGGAATTTAAACAGTTCCCGGAACAGTCGAAACCCCCGACTTACCACAAACGGTTTTCCGGCTATTGGGCGAACCATTACCGCGCGCGGATGCGCGATGAAATTTTGAATGAATCACAGAAAAAATACGGATCGGCGCGCATCGAGATCCAGGTGGCATCCCTGATCATGCACGCCTGGTCCGAGGTTGAACATGATCTGATTTACAAGCCAATGCAGGGAACTTTATCCGAGGAAGAGCTGTCGATCTTAGATGAGTTAAATGGTCTGGTCCTTGCCGGCGAGATCGCGCTGGAACGCCTACAGGCAGCCGGAAATGAGCGGCTCCGCAGCCGCAATGCCGCGTTTGGAAGCCAGTACGAGCTGGCGTCCTATCTCTATAATTTCCTGAGCAGCCATCTCAAAACCGAGGACATCGAGCTTCGAATGGGAAATATTGCCCTGCTCTACCGGCTTTTGCAGCGTTTACAGCTCACCGGTCTCAAAGATATTACCCCAATTCTGCGGTCTGTCAAATTTGAAAAGGATCGGCGCACCATTTCCCAGCAGATCATCGATCAGATTATCTCCGGCAATGAAAAGCGCTACCAGTGCTACCAGGAGCTGCGGACGGAACCGGAGACCGCTTCACCGGAAACCCTGCAGGCAGTCAACCAGTTCCTCGAGGAGTGGGTACCATTAGAGCGCTTGCTCAACAAGACTGCACGGCGCACCTCGACGCGTTCCCGCGGTGCCTTCAATATCAATACGCTCAAGCGGATGGATCTCTTTGACAAAGAAATGATCAACCAGATTGTCCAGCTCCGCAAGCTGCGGAATGTCCTGATCCACGACATCGAGCTGCCGGACCAGGCACAGATTCTCCGCTGTACGGAGGAAGCGAAAGCACTTCTGGCACAGCTGACCAGACAGCATGACGCAATGGCAGACGGAGAAAACGGTGAGAAAAACAGCCACGCAGAAAACACATAGGACACAAACGCGCCAATCACCAAAAATGCAAAACACCAGATAACAAAAAACACAACGATAAAAGCCATCCAGTTTTTAGCCGGATGGCTTCTTTATTTTACATATTTGATTCTTTTCAGAACCGCTTCCAACATCGAAACACGATGTTTTACATTCTAATTTTGCATTCTAAATTCAGAAGTTTCTTAAATTAGAAATCAACCTCTGTATCATAGAAGCAGCAGGTCAGAAGTTTCGCCATCTGCTCCGGATTGATCGAACGCGGGTTGGAACCGGTACATGCATCGCCAACTGCCAGCTCTGCCACGGTTGCCAGTTTGTCATTGAATTCTTTCTCGTCAATGATTCCGCCCTCATAGAGCTTAATGCTCGGAGCGATATTTAACTGCTTGTTCATCTCTTTGATCTCGACGATCAGAGCGTCAACCAGAGCCTCGTCGCTGTCTCCCTGTAAACCGATGAACTTCGCGATATCTGCATAACGGGAAGCTGCCTCTGGTTCCTTGGAGTTAAATTTAATAACCTTCGGAAGATACATCGCATTCGCTGCACCGTGAACGATATGTCCGCCGGAGTAAGCTGCACCTGTCTTGTGTGCCATGGAATGGACGATACCAAGCAGTGCATTGGAGAATGCCATACCTGCCAGGCATTGTGCGTTGTGCATACGTGCTCTCGCTTCTTTGTCGCCATTGTAAGATTTAACCAGATAGGTATGAATCATCTTGATTGCGTGAAGTGCCAGCGGGTCGGTGTAATCACAATGAAGTGTGGATACATACGCCTCGATCGCATGGGTCATCGCATCCATACCGGTGTTTGCGGTCAGCTTCTGCGGCATGGTCTCAGCCAGCTCCGGATCCACGATCGCTACATCTGGTGTGATATTGAAATCTGCTAACGGATATTTGATACCCTTATGATAATCGGTAATAACGCTGAATGCCGTAACCTCAGTTGCTGTACCAGAAGTAGACGGAATCGCGCAGAATTTTGCTTTTGTACGCAGTGTCGGGAAATTGAACGGAGTGATCAGATCCTCAAACTTGGTATCTGGATACTCGTAGAATGCCCACATCGCTTTCGCTGCATCAATTGGAGAACCACCGCCGATCGCTACGATCCAGTCCGGACCAAATTCCTGCATAAGCTTTGCGCCCTTCATAACGGTCTCAACGCTCGGATCTGGCTCTACTCCCTCAAACAGAGCCACTTCCATGCCAGCTTCTTTCAGATAATCTTCTACTTTCTGAAGGAAACCGAAGCGTTTCATGGAACCACCGCCAACGACAACGACTGCCTTTTTGCCTTTCAGATTTTTCAGTTCCGCTAAAGATCCTTCTCCATGATAGAGATCCCTCGGTAATGTAAATCTAGCCATATTGATACTACCTCCTGTTAATTTTTTAACCACCCTATGCCCAGATTATAGCACGCATTCTGGTGGATTTCAACTGTTTTAACTATTCACTTTTAATATATTTGTGTATTTTTCAAAAATTTTACATTTTATTACTTTGATTTCCATAGAAACTGCGTTCTTCGCTTGTCAATCATCCAACAAACTGCTTCTTTTCTCCATTTTGAACCGTTCCTTTTCTGTCTGCATAATCCCCCTGTGCCTTTGCCTCTATCATAAAGAATTCCTGCTGCCACCACGTTTTCTTACGGCACTTTCGGTTCCAAAAGTGCCTACCCGTAAACAGTAACGGAATTTCTCCACGCCTATTTCCATGCAAAATCTTATCTTGACATCCCTGTTTTTCCGTACTATAACAAGGGCAAGCATAAGCCGCCTGTGCGCTTATGCCCGTTTCATAGCACCTTACAGATTATATCTGTACAAGACTGACACGGAGGACATTATAATATGAAACAGAACTCACGAATCCAACTGGAAAACACCTTGATCGGCGCACTTGGCGTTCTTTCCCTTGTACTTTTTATTCTCAGCTTCCTGCCAGGGCTGGGACTGGCAAACCGCGTCGGTATCCTTCTGGAAATGGGGCACATGGTACAGCGTGCCTTTTCTGTCGTGCTCTTCATACTGACCTTCCAGCTTTGGAAACGGAAGCGCGCCGCCTGGAACATTGCTGTTCTCCTGCTGTTTTTAAGCTTTTTACGCGGGCTGACAGCACTTTCTTCGCCTTTGTATCTTCCGTTTCACCTGGCAGAAGCCGTATTATTTCTGCTTCTCCTGTGCTTTCGGAAGGACTTCTGCTGCCCGTCTGACCGGCGCAGCCTCGGACGCTCTCTCCTGTTTCTGCTGCTGGCACTGGCAGGCATCATCGTCAATGCCGGTATCAGCTATCATTTTTCGGTAAAACCGCTGGGAGAAACCTCTCTTGACTCGCTGATGGATAGTCTCATTCAGGGAACTGCCATGATTTTCGGCATGGGAAATCCGAGCAATGTTTCACGTGAAACACATGTAGTCGAACTGGTTACATTCTGGTTCAGCTGGGGCTGCATCCTCGCCTCCATTCTGTATGCGGTCCGCCCATGGCTGCTGCATCCAGTCAGCCATGCTTCGGATTTGATGCATGCCCGCACCCTCGTCAACCTGTACAGCCAGAATCCCAGCGCCTACCTGACGCTGGAGGATGACAAGCTCCTATATTTCGGTCAGAAGGTGGACGGCGTCATCCCCTACGGAGTCGTCGGCAGCACCATCGTTATCAACGGTGATCCCATCTGCGCAGACAGCGATTTTCCGGTTCTCCTGGCAGAATTTAAAGAATTTTGCCAGCGCAGCGCTCACAACCTGTTTTTTATCAGCGTCACTGACCATTTTCTGGAAGAATATAAGAAGCAGGGCTTTGGATGGGTCAAAAACGGGGAGGAAGCCCGTTTCCACCTTGCGGACTATGAAATCTCTGGCAAGAAAGGCGCCAAGATGCGGATGAACATCAATCACGCCCGGAAAGCCGGGGTCGTCGTCCATGAATACTGCCCGCTGAAACAGCGGGATGCACAGATTGAGGCAGATCTGAACCGCATCACGAACGAATGGCTGCAACAGAAAAAGAGTTCGATGCTGACTTTCGTTATGGGAACTGTCGGGCTGGAAAATCCGATGGACAAGCGATATTTCTACGCCACCGACGCCGACGGAAAAATCGTGGCATTCATCGTGTTTGTCCCATTTCTCGGCAAAAGAGGCTACATGGCGGACGTCACCCGCCACGGAACCGGCGCACCGAGCGGCGTGATGGAGACGATTCTTTACGACGCATTTCAGGTTTTCAAAGACGAGGGCATTGAGTATGGCAGCCTCGGTGTTGCCCCGCTCGCTGGCTTGGAAAATGACAGCCCTAATCCGGTCGAAAAGCTGCTCTGCTTCGCTTACGACCACCTGAATGACTGTTATGGATTCCGCGACCTCTACCGTGCCAAGGAAAAATACAGCCCGACCGAATGGGTTCCTTCCTATTATATCTACCTGCCGAAGATTCCAACACCAGACATGTTTTATGCCCTTGTGACGATTCAGAATCCGCATCAGATCCGCGAGGCAGCGGAGGATCTGGTAAAAGGATGGGCGCAGCGACTGAGAAACAAGAGGGCTTCCCTGACACATCAGAGTAAACCATCTCGCCAGGTAAGTTGGGCTGCTTCTTCCAGCACGAAGCAGCCCGACACAAGAAAGCAGCCAGATGCAGATAAAAAGGCAGACTAAACTCAGCTTTTATCATGCTGGATGCAGCCTGATAAATTTCATTTTTTTACCAGAAAAGAGGCGCTCTTACGATGAAACATTCCGGTTATCTCACCACCTCCGGCGCAGAAATCTACTATGAACAGTACGGCTGCGGCACACCGCTCCTTATCCTGCATGGAAACAGCCAGTCCCTTGCCGTCTTTTATCCATTTCTGCGCACGTTTCTGCCCGATTTTCAGGTGATTCTGATGGACAGCCGGGGACATGGACGTTCCCGGCTGTCTGTCCACACAGCGCTCCACGGGTTCTCTACAGAGGATATGGCAGACGACGTTATCGCCCTGCTTAACCACTTACATCTTTCCTCCGTCCACCTGCTGGGATTCAGCGATGGTGCCAATATCGGGCTGGAGATCGCATGCAAATACCCGGAGCGGCTGAAAACGCTCATCTGTATCAGCGCCAACGCCTCACCGGACGGGCTGCTCACGCCGCTGCACCTTGCCGCCCAAATGCTGCACAGCATTTTAAATCTTCTGGGGAATCTCCTGCTGCCTGTTTTAAAATGCAGCTTCTCTTCTGCCTCTGCATCCTCCGGGTCCTCTGCGGTCTCTGCACTGTCCACCCCGAAAGTTTCCCTGCCATTTCAGAAGAATTTCTCTGTTTCCGCCACATCCGCAGTTTGTGCCGACAAAGAAAGGCAATGCCATTTCGGATCAATTTTCCCCCGGATTCCGGCAGAACAAAAAAAGAAGCCTGACTTTCTTACCCGGCTGACGCACCGCGTCCTCCGCCGTCGAAATCTGACTTCTCTTTTACTTCACTCGCCCCGTTTAAGTGCCCGGAAATTGCAAACCATCTCCGTTCCTGTGCTGCTGATCGCCGGAACCCGGGATCTCATTAAGCCCTCACACTCCCGCTGGTTAGCAAGGCAGATTCCAACCAGTCAGCTTCTTTTAATGACTGGGGGACGGCATACTTCCATATTCCGGACACCGGCGCCTTATCTGCGCGCAATTCTGGCATTTCTGCGCCGCAGCTAAAGTCTCCTAATTCTTCTTGCTGCTCCGCTTTCCTTGCTCCATTCACTTTTAGGTTCTATACTTTTCCTCTTCAAGCATCTCTACCGGACAGCATCCGCAGCTGCCGTGTTTCGAGCACTCAAAGCACCTCTCAGCACAACTTCCGCCCATTATCCACTTCTTCCTTCTGGCAGATCTCATCCAGCACCCAGTTTCCATCTTCCAGAACAAACCTCCAATATTCGAAGAAATCTTCCATTTTCCGGGAGCCCTTCAAAAGTTCTCCTGTTTCTTCGTGATACACATAGTCGATCATCTTTCCATGGATCAAATACCAGATATAGTCGCGGTCGTCGCCGTCCTCATTCTCCGCTTCCACCAAAATCGCATCCAGAAGCTGGATCCCTTCCATGACAAACACCTCATGGCGCATCCTGCTCCACTCAAATTTCGTCTGAAACTCCTGCTGCATCTTCTGGCTCAGGTAAGGATGCCCTTTTTCCAGATCACGATCCCGCCAGCATTCCTGAATCCGGTAATATGATTCCCGCACCCGCTCCTGTATCTCACTCCGATCCCAATGATCTTCTCCAATGGAAAATTCTTTCAATTTTTCACGGGCTGCTGCCTGTTTCTTTTTTGCCCGGTGCAGGTATGTAATGGTTCCGGCACTTCCCAGAATCACAAAGGTTCCCGTAAGCAAAAGCGCCTGAAACGCACCCGCCCGTCCGCCTTGTCCCCGGCTGCTGCTTGTATGATGATGGGAAGAACCACCTCCGCCGCCTCCGCCGCCGGAAGCACCTCCCGCTCTGGCAAAGGCGGTAAAAGATCCAAGAACCATCATGGCTGCTGCCAGGCAAAGCAGACGGACGAACGTTTTCCGGCACAAGCGACCTTTCTTTCCCAATCTGGAACCCACCCTGATTCCGCCGTTTTCATTTTCTCCCCTGCTTCTCCCCGTTGCTTTCACATCTCTCATATGAATTCTCCTAAAATCTCCCACACCTACTCGTGCTGCTGATCCCCCGGCTCCCTGCAGACATCCACCCAGCCTTTCGCTCCAGACACTTCTTCCAACTCCGGGATCGTGAGACGTACCGCACTGTGGTCGTCTCCCGCTGCCGGATAAACCGTCTCAAAACGCTTCAGGCTCTCATCCAGATACACTTCAATTCCATCCTTGATACCAAACGGGCAGACCCCACCCGGCGCATGACCGGTAACCTCTTCCACCTGCTCAAACGGGATCATCTTTGCTTTCACGTGAAACGTATCTTTATATTTCCGGTTATCCACTTTCGCAGTACCTTCTGTCAAAATCAATACCGGCTGTTCTCCCTGCAAAAAGGACATCGTTTTCGCAATCATCCCCGGCTCCACGCCTAATGCCTCCGCTGCCAGCGCAACCGTCGCTGTGGACTCTTTTAACTCAATAACATGATCCAAAACCCCGGCTTCCTTTAAGTAATTTTCTGCTTTTTCCAGTGACATGGTTGTTTTCCTCCCGTATCCTCTATCGATAGATCTGCCGTATCAATTTCTTTTATATTTTAGAACTCATTCATCTTTCCCATCATATCACACTTTCATTTTCCATATCAATATTTCTATAAATAAAAAAGAATGCGCATCATTGGCACGTTAGTGCCTTTTTGTGTAATAGGGAATTCCAAGGAATTTCCTATTACACGAAAAAGGCAGTTCCCTGCATTTGCCAGAAAACTGCCCCCTATTTCACTAACTGCCGTTTTCAAGATCGTTCCGACCGCTTTTTGTAAAACCAGCACAGATTTTTTGCAAATCTATCTCCAGATTTCAGATCCAAATTCCGACTTTGGTCGATTCCCTCTTACCCAGTTCCGTCCTGTATTTATCACTTCTCCCCGAAAAATAATTCCACATCGCTCTCCACGCTGTCAATTCCCGCGATTCCAAACTTTTCCACCAATACATTTACCACGTTCGGACTTAAAAATGCCGGAAGCGTCGGTCCAAGATGGATATTCTTGATACCGAGTGAGAGAAGCGCCAGAAGAACAATGACCGCCTTCTGCTCATACCAGGCAATGTTGTAAATAATCGGCAGGTCGTTGATGTCATCCAGCCCAAAAATCTCCTGCAGCTTCATCGCAATGACCGCCAGGGAATATGAATCATTGCACTGCCCCGCATCCAGGACACGCGGGATTCCTTCAATATCGCCCAGATTCAGCTTATTGTAGCGGTATTTCGCACAGCCAGCCGTCAGAATTACCGTGTCCTCCGGCAGCGCCTTTGCAAAATCGGTGTAGTAAGTGCGGCTCTTAGCACGCCCATCACACCCCGCCATGACGACAAACTTTCGGATTTTTCCCGCTTTGACCGCATCCACTACCTTATCTGCCAGCGCCAGCACCTGTGCATGGGCGAAGCCGCCGACAATCTGCCCCTGCTCAATCCCGGTCGGAGGCTCACAGCGCTTCGCATGCTGGATGATCACTGAAAAATCCTTCTTTCCTCCGATTCCACCGTTGATATACGTGCAGCCCGGATATCCCGCCGCACCGGTTGTGTAGAGGCGATCCTTGTAGCTATCCTTCGGCGGCACGATGCAGTTCGTCGTCATCAGGATCGGTCCATTGAACATCTCAAATTCCTCCTTCTGACGCCACCATGCATTGCCGTAATTACCCTTAAAATTCGGATATTTCTTAAATGCCGGATAATACTGCGCCGGAAGCATCTCTGAGTGCGTATATACATCGACGCCGGTTCCCTGCGTCTGCTCCAGAAGCATTTCCATATCGCGCAGATCATGTCCTGAAACAAGAATGCCCGGATTACTTCCGACACCGATATCAACCGTAGTAATCTCCGGATTTCCATAAGTCTCGGTGTTTGCTCGATCCAAAAGCGCCATTCCCCGGACACCATATTCGCCAGTTTCCAGCGTCAGGTGAATCAAATCATCCACACTCAGACCGTCATCCAGCGTCGCCGCAAGCGCCCGCTGTAAAAATGCATCCGCCTCCCGGTCCTCCTGCAGCAGGACGTTCGCATGCCGGGTATAGGCAGACAAACCTTTCAAGCCATACGTAATCAAGCTGCGAAGGGAAATAATATCCTCGTTCTGCCCGATCAGAACGCCCGCTTCCGACGCTTTTTTTATAAATTCAGACGGCTCACCTGTCCAGCCAGCCGCCTCCGGCAGATTGTCCCGACGTTCCAGCTGCTCCCACAGTGCCGTCTTCATTTCCAGCGTCTTTTCAATTCTTTTTTCAATCGCCGCCTTATCAAAATTGGCATTCGTGATCGTCGTAAACAGATTTTCGGTAACCAGATGGTTGACCTCATCTGCCACCGCACGTCCCTCCTCTCGAAGCCGTGTCGTCACCGCGCTGATACCCTTCGTCACCCACACAAGCAAATCCTGCATTGCCGCCACATCCGGCTGCTTACCGCAGACACCGACCACCGTACAGCCCTTGCATCCGGCCGTTTCCTGACATTGATAACAAAACATTTTCTGATCCATTGTTCACTCCTCCTATCGCATCTATCGTGTCTTATATAATCTGCATTTCGCGTGATTTATATTCTTGATAGGGATAGATAACGAAGCTGCCTTTCATATTATCAGCACCATGATTAGCGCCATCAGCGTCAAGAATAGCGTCATCCGTGGTGCTATTTGTCATCTGATTTAAAAGTTCCGGAAGGATTTTTGCAGCCTGATACAATTTTCTGTAATCTCTACCATAATAAAAATATCTCCATCATTTTACTTGTAATGACGGAGATATTTCGCCCTGCTTATTCTTGTAGCAACCAATCGGCTATATCATGGATTTCGATTCCTTCATAACTATATTTTGGATGTTTGGTTCTGGCAATAATCATTTTCGGATAAGCATCTCGGATCTGAAGCAGAGGAGAGCATTCTCTCTCAAATGTTTCCTGCCCGGAAATGTTGT
>SAMEA3387500__coassemble_1432_pt1 | contig 14824 bp, 19 predicted proteins | sample SAMEA3387500__metabat2_high_PE_009 | metagenome-assembled genome bin SAMEA3387500 (sample SAMEA3387500) | Felis catus | biome: Faeces | place: United Kingdom | collected 2012 | reverse complement strand
CCTTCCATGGAATGATTGATGATATTCTGAAGGCTCTTTAACATATCGTCCGTATACTGGATGGAGCCCTGACGGATATTGTTGGCGTCGTTGACGGCGCTGTCGATGATGGCCTGGGCCTGGGCCTGGGCCTGCTCGATCACCTCATTGGCATGGGCGTACGCCTTCTGCATGATCTCATGCTCGTTGACCAGCTCATTGGTCTGGGCTGTGGCTTCCGCCAGAAGGGCATCTGCCCTGGTGTGGGCATCGGAAAGGATCGCCTCCTGGTTGCTGATGATCTTCTGGTACTGCTTGATCTCATCGGGGATCCTGAGACGCAGCTCCACCAGGAGCTCGTCCAGCTCCTCCTTATTTACGATGATCTTGGTGGCGGACAGCGGCTGGAACTTGCAGCTGTCAATATATTCTTCAATTTCTCCGATTAACTGTTCGATTCTGCTCATATTGCTTCCTTATTCCTTTCCCCTGATCTTATTCTGAAATTTCTTATGTACCTCTTCTGCCACCCCGGCTGTCACAAAATTGGAAATATCACCGCCGTAAGCCGCCACCTCCTTGACAGAGCTGGAGCTCAGATACGCATATTTTAAATTGGTGGTCAGAAATACGGTATCGATATCCGGAGCGATCACCCGGTTCAGCTGGGCGATCTGCAGCTCGTATTCAAAATCCGTGATCGCACGAAGCCCCCGGACCAGGGCGTTGGCCCCGCATTCCCTGGCAAACTCCACCGTAAGGCCGCCGAAGGCCTTCACCTCCACGTTGGGAATGTCCTTTGTCGCTTCTTCTAACATCTTAACACGTTCTTCGACAGAAAACAACGGAGATTTTGCGTTATTACACAAAACTCCCACGATGACCTGATCAAAAATTTCGGAGGATCGCTTTATAATATCAAAATGTCCGAGCGTCACCGGATCAAAGCTGCCCGGATAAATGGCTGTTTTCATCTTTTTTTCTCCTTTGGTATTCAAGCTTTTCGGATAAACAGATGTTTATTCGTCTTATATATCTTCTCTTTTTCGAGATGGTATCCCAGTTCTGAAAGGTAGCTGCACCCGGTCTCTTTCGATGCCTCTGTGATGATCATCGTATGTTCATCTGCCAGAGACGAATGCGCCAGATAAGTAAGCACTTCTTTCTCCCAGAGATGGTTGTACGGAGGATCCATAAAAATGAAATCAAACGCACTCTTCCGGTTTTCTATCCGTTTCAATGCATCCGAAATATCACAGTTTAACAGCGTCGCCTTATCAGCCAGGCGGGCCGCTTTCAGATTGTCACGGATGCAGTCCGCCGCTTTCGGATTCTTCTCCACAAAAACAGCTTCTTTTGCCCCGCGGCTTAAAGCCTCGATCCCGATCGCCCCGCTTCCGCTGAATAAATCGAGAAACGTGCATCCATAGATATCATTCTGAATCATATTAAAAAGAGTTTCTTTGATACGGTCCGTCGTCGGTCTCGTATCCATTCCCTCGATCGTCTTTAAAGTAAGCCTTCTGGCACTTCCTGCTATTACCCGCATGGATTTTTCTCCATCTTACTAGAAATATTAATGTATTTTGAACTGCAACCGTAAAATTCACCAAACAGTTTGCGTATTTTTTAACACTACATCTGTTCTATTATAGTATGAGTTTTACTGATATACAAGCATAAAATCGGATCAATACTAACTTTTTTCCCTACATTGTGGGAGTTTTGCCCCAAAATGTCAATTTGCACAAAACCTTCTAGTGTATTTCACTTTTAAGATCCGCATACTGAGAATGTAACAAAAAGAGACACCCGGACAAACGAAAGTTTGAAGGGGGCACACGCAAAAAAGGAGGCGTCTGTTATGTCTAGTTCCAACAACACTAACAAAACCAATGTACCGGAAGCCAAGGAAGCGATGAACCGCTTTAAGATGGAGGTTGCCAATGAGATTGGCGTTCCGTTAAGCGAGGGCTACAATGGTAACCTGACCTCCGCACAGGCTGGTTCCGTCGGCGGCTATATGGTCAAAAAGATGATTGAGGAACAGGAAAAAAAGATGGCTGGTAAATAAGGCATCGTAGGGCTCTTCTGAATCTTCGCTGAAACGGCGAAAAAAACGGCAGCAGCATGATTGACAAAACCGGACTTGAACGACCGATTTTCAATCATGCTGCTGTTCTTTTCTGCAAAACATTCATTCACTTGTTTGACAGACAGATTGTATACTTACTTTAGCGATAAAAATGCCGCCAGATTCCCCCTCTTATCTCCCATCACGCGGTGTGAATATAAAAGCTCCGGATTGCATTTCGTACATACATTCGTCACAGCCAGATGCTCCGGTAAAATTCCGGCATCCAGGAGCACCAGGCGGTTCGCGCCCCAGAGGTCAAGCTGGTACTTGCCATTCCCCTTATTCATGAGAATCGATTTCCCATTCCAGGAATAACAGGATGTTGAATCATCCTGACTGATTTCTGCTCCAAATTCTTCTTTAAATGCGTCTGCCACATCCTCACTGACCTCATAACAGTCCCGGCAGATGCTCGGTCCGATGCAGACGCGCAGATCCTCCGGCTTCGTGCCGAACGCCTCTCCCATCGCCTCGATCGTTTTCTGTCCCATCCGGTGAACGGTTCCCTTCCAGCCGGAATGCGACAGTCCGATCGCACGATGCACCGGATCTACAAAATATAATGGTACACAGTCCGCAAAAAACGTAACCAGCGTCAGCCCCGGCACGTTTGTGATAAGCCCGTCGATGTTTTCATAATCGCGTTCCCGCCAGATTCCTTTTCCAGCGTCCGCTTCCGTAACAAGACGGATATTCGTCGTGTGCGTCTGATGGCTGAGCACCATCTTTGACACATCCGTTCCCAGAATCTGCGCCATTTTCCGGTAATTTTCAAGCACATCGTCCCGGTTGTCGCCGCGCGTCAGCGAAAAGTTCATCGTACTGAAATATCCCTTGCTCGCTCCGCCAAGCCGGGTAGAAAATGCGTGGCGCACCATCCTGGTCTGCTCTAAGAGCGGAAAGGTAAAATAAGCCACTCCGTTTGACTCATGAAGGGTAATTGGTGTCGGATGAACTGTTTTTTGTATATAGGTAAGCGCCATGATTGTCACATCCTTTTTCTGTCTCTTGCTCAAATCTCGTTGTGCAGTTTTTGAATTCTCTCATTTGTAATTATCCGCACCAGAACGCGTCCCGAATTAATCTCACGTTACTGCCAAGCACCGCCACCACATCAAACCGACACGGCGTGTCCTCGGAAATATGATAACGCGTCATATAATACCGGGCGGTACGAAGAATCCTCGCCTGCTTGCGGGCATCCACTGCCTCCGCCGGATCGCCTTCGTGTTCATCGCGGCGGTATTTGACCTCGATAAAAACCAGATAGTCTCTATCTCTTGCGATAATATCAATCTCACCCTGGCGACAGCGGAAATTCCGGCAGAGAATCTGATAACCGTGCCGGGTGAGATATTCACACGCCAGGGTTTCATATTCAGTTCCGATGGCACGGCGGTTGAATGAATTTCCATGAAGATGAAAGTTTCTTTCTCCCATTCAGCTCCTTTTCTGTTATTTCATTCCCTGCATCGCGGCTTCCTCGCCCAGCAGCTTCTTCAAAAAGGTTCTCCGGTGGATCGGGCATGGACCATAAGTTAAAATTGCCTCGTTATGCATCTTGGTTCCGTATCCTTTATGCTTCGCAAACCCGTATTCCGGATAGATTTTATCGTACTCCATCATCATATGATCCCTCGTCACTTTTGCCAGGATACTGGCTGCCGCGATCGAGACACTTTTTGCATCGCCCTTGATTAATCTGCTTTTCCTCCGAAATCCCCGGAATGATGACCGCGTCATTTAAAAAGATATCCGGCTCCTGCGGAAGCTGTGCGACTGCCTGACGCATTGCTTCATAGGTTGCCTGCAAAATATTGATGGAATCGATCACCTCCGGGCTTACAATTCCAATTCCGTAGGCAGCTGCCTTTTCTTTGATTTCCAGAAACAATTCTTCCCGGCATTTTTCCGACAATTTTTTGGAATCGTTCAGCCGCAGAATCGTACAGTCTTTCGGAAGTACCGCGACCGCCGCCACCACCGGACCGGCTAATGGACCTCTGCCCGCCTCATCAATGCCGCAGACGATCCCTGCACTTTCGTACTGATGTTCATAGGCGCGCATTCCTTCGAGACGCGCCAGTTCTGCTTCCAGTTTTTCTCCTGTTAGTTTTCTCATGTTTTCCTATACCTCCGGCACTTCCAGCGTCACGCGCCCCAGTTTGCCGCTGCGGAAGTCATCTAATAGGAAGCCAGCCGCTTTTTTCGTATCCAGCTCGCTGCCCTTTAAAAGACAGGAACGTGCCCTTGCGATTTCACGCAGAATTTCCCAGGCTTTTTTTGTATCTTCGCCGTCCCCAGCCGTATTCTCAACCAGCGTCACACCATACCGCTCTTCCAGGCGCTTTCCGTAACGTCCGGACATATTTTTGATCAGCTCGGCTGCCAGCTCTTCCTTATCCAGAATCTCATCGTTGATCGAGCCGATAAATGCAAGGCACAGTCCCACATTCGGATCTTCAAATTTCGGCCAGAGGATTCCCGGCGTATCGAGAAGTTCCAGTGTCTTATTTAAGCGGATCCACTGGTTTCCCTTGGTAACACCCGGTTTATTTCCAGTCTTGGCGCAGGCTTTTCCGGCAAAGGAATTGATAAAGGTCGATTTTCCGACATTCGGAATGCCGACTACCATCGTCCGCACCGGGCGGTTTTTGATACCGCGGCGGCGGTCACGCTCAATTTTCTCCTTGCATGCCTCCTGCACCAGCGGCTGGATCTGCTTCATTCCCATGCCGCTGCGCGCATTGATGCGGAGTGCATGGATGCCCTGCTCCTTAAACCATGCGATCCAGCGCTCTGTACAGCCGTCGTCCGCCAGATCTGCCTTATTTAAAAGGACAATCCGTCCCTTTCCCTTCGCAAGCTCATCAATATCCGGGTTGCGGCTGCCGAGCGGCACGCGCGCATCCACCAGCTCAATCACCAGATCGATCAGCTTGATATCTTCCTTCATGGCTCTTTTCGCCTTTGTCATATGTCCAGGGTACCATTGTATCTGCATGAAATTTTCTTCCTTTCTTAGAACCTATCTCGCCGAAATCAACCCAAACCGGCTAACCGGCTGGATCCGCAGCCAGACCTTTCCTTTGATCTGCCGGAACTTCACATTTCCCACATTGGAAAAGCGGCTGTCCTCACTGCCGGAGCGGTTGTCACCCAGCAGAAAATATTCGTTTTTATCCAGACTAATCGGATATTCCGCCAGTCCAGCCAGAGCCGCCTTACCCAAGTCGTTCGGGGAGTCTAATTTTTCATTATTAATGTAAATATAACCGTCCTTGATCTGCACCGTCTCACCTGGCAGTCCAATGACGCGTTTTATATTGTAATTTCCCGTTTCTTTTTCAAATACGATAATGTCATAGCGCTTTGGGCGCATCACGCGGTAACTCAGGCGGTTCATCAGAACCTTTTCGTTCTGCGACAACACCGGTTCCATTGATTGACCGCTCACCCGTATCTGCGTCCCCATCGCAAACACGGCGAACCACGCGATCGAAATTACCACCGCGATATCCACGATCCATCCAACCACCAGACGGATGCGGTTTTTATCCTCTTTCAGCTCCATATGTCACTCCCTCTCTATCCGTTCCCCATGAATCATCGCTCATGTCGCAAGCGACCGCGCTCGGCGCGAGAATATGCCAGGGCACATTCTTTTTTATAATAGGGAATCACAAGGAATTTCCTATTACACGAAAAAAAGCTGCTGCACAGCTCCTCCCGCCGCGCCGGACACACATAACCGCATATCCGGATGCACAGCGGGCTGACCTGTACAGCAGCCCCATCCGCTTCAGAAATTATTTTACTAACTCTTTTACCTTCGCTGCCTTGCCGATTCTGGATCTCAGGTAGTTCAGTTTTGCTCTTCTTACTTTACCTCTTCTTACTACTTCAACGTTCTCTACAGACGGAGAATGTAACGGCCAGGTTTTCTCTACACCAACACCGTTGGAGCTCTTTCTAACAGTGAAAGTCTCGCGAACGCCGCCGTTCTGTCTCTTAATAACAGTTCCCTCGAAAACCTGAATTCTCTCGCGGTTTCCCTCTTTGATCTTAGCAGATACACGTACTGTATCGCCTACGTTGAAACTCGGAACGGTTTCCTTTAACTGAGCTGCTTCAATGTTCTTAATAATCTCGTTCATCTTTGTGAACCTCCTTTAAAATCTTTGATGTTCTTAATACGATCTTTTATCCCGTAAAAACGTGCTTCCTGTAACAGCGGAACATCTCTTTATTTCACAGAATATGATTTTATCATAGAAATCCTTGATTTGCAAGGACTTTCTGCTCTCTTTTTTAGAGTTTTTTTGTTTCTTTTTCCTCTTTCTGACGAATCAGCTCTTCCAGATATTTCTTCTCTTTCTTATCCAGAACCGCATCTTTTAAAAGATCCGGGCGGCGTTCCAGCGTCCGTTCGATCGATTTCTGACGGCGCCAGGTCTCGATATTTTTGTGATGCCCGGTCAGAAGTACGTCCGGGACCGCCTTATCCATAAATACAACCGGGCGGGTGTACTGTGGATATTCCAGCAGATTGTCGTGAAATGACTCAAATTCCGCGGATACGTCATTATTTAACACACCAGGCACCAGACGGGAAATGCAGTCGATCATAACCATCGCCGGAAGCTCACCGCCCGTCAGGACATAATCGCCGATCGAGAGATAATCGGTCACAACCAGCTCTAACGCGCGCTCATCGATCCCCTCATAATGCCCGCAGAGGAACACCAGATCCTCTTCTTTCGCCAGGTCTTCCGCGATTTTCTGGTTGAAAACCTGCCCCTGCGGAGTCAGATAGATCACGCGCGGACGTTTTCCGGTGCGCGCCGCCAGGTCTTCATATGCATCGTAAATTGGTTCCGGCTGCATCACCATACCGGCGCCGCCGCCATAGGGCGCATCGTCTACATGATGGTGTTTGTCCTTCGAGTAATCGCGGATATTGACCGCCTCAACCGAGATCAGCCCTTTGTCAATTGCACGCCCCGTAATACTTGTGTTCAGTCCCCCCATTACCATCTCCGGGAACAGGGTCAGAATATGAAAATTCATCCGTTTCTCCTATATTTATACAGCACTTTCACAACGGTACTTTTATTTTAGGATTGTCATTCCATTTACAGATCCAGAAGCCCGTCCATGATATGTACCGTTACAGTGCCAGCCTCCAGATCGACATTCAGGATGCATTCCTTGATGGACGGGAAGAGGTATTCTTTGCCTTCAGGTCCTTCGATCACGTACACGTCGTTAGCCGCTGTCTGAAGGATATCTTTCACCGTACCGAACTCCTCACCCTCGTCCGTCAGCACTTTCAGACCAATCAGATCGGCAATGAAATTCTCATCCGGATTCAGTTTCACCGCCTGATCGCGGGTGATCAGAATATCCTTATTACGGAACGGCTCGCAGTCCTCAATCCGGTTCATCTCTTTAAATTTAAGAATGACCATATTTTTGAAAAAACGCGCCTGTTCCACGGTCACCGGCATTTTTTCTTTTCCAGTGTCGATATACGCTTTTTTTAATTTTTTAAAGCGATTCACATCATCGGTGGTAGGGAATACTTTCACATCTCCGCGCAGGCCATGCGGGGACGTAATTACACCAACTCTCAGATAATCAACCATTCTGTAATCCTCCTGTATGAAATACAATTTTTATTTCATAGGACACAATTTCCTATGAAATAAAAAAGCCGGACACCCTTTCAGGCAGCCGGCTTTTCAGCTTCGTCTGTATTACTGAATCTCTACAATAACTTTCTTGTCTTCCTTGGATGAAGCCGCCTTGACAACCGAGCGAATCGCTTTCGCGATACGACCCTGTTTTCCAATTACCTTACCCATATCGGCCGGTGCAACGGAAAGCTCGATTACAGTCTCATCGTCTTTGACCGATTCTGTAACCACTACCTCGTCCGGGTTCTCAACCAGTGCTTTCGCGATAACTTCTACTAATTCTTTCATACCTTTGCACCTCACAGGTCAGTATGCTTGATTTACTGGATACCAGCGATCTTTAAGAGTTTACCAACAGTCTCTGTCGGCTGAGCGCCTGTTGCTAACCATTTCTTAGCAGCTTCCTCGTCGAATTTCAGAGTGCTCGGCTCTGTGTTCGGATCGTAGATACCGATCTCCTCGATGAATCTGCCATCTCTCGGGGATCTGGAATCTGCAACAATAATTCTATAGAAAGGAGCTTTCTTCTGACCCATTCTTCTTAATCTCATCTTTACCATTTTAAATTACCTCCTGAAATTTTCCTTATTTCCTTAAATTATAAAATATAGCTAATGCACACTGCATCTACTAACACTTGTTTAAAACGGCAGCTTCATCTTGCCAAGCATACCGCCGAGTCCGCCAAGACCCTTGCGTTTCCCGCCGCCTGCCATGCCCGGAAGCTGTTTCATCAGCTTTTTCATATCTCCGAACTGTTTTACCAGGCGGTTGACTTCTGCGATGTCCACGCCTGCGCCCTGTGCGATTCGTTTCTTGCGGGACGGATTCATCAGATCCGGGTTGCGCCGCTCTTCGGCTGTCATCGAAAGGATGATCGCCTCCACGCGTCCCATTGTCTTCTCATTTTCATCTAAATCCAGACCTTTAAGCTGTCCCATACCCGGCATCATGCTCATGATGCTCGCCATACCGCCCATTTTCTTGATCTGGTTCATCTGATCGAGGAAGTCGTTGTAATCAAATTCTGCCTTCTTAATCTTGCGACCGAGTTCTTTTGCCTTCTCCTCGTCGATCACAGCAGATGCTTTGTCGATGATGGAAAGGACATCGCCCATGCCTAAGATTCGGGAAGCCATACGGTCCGGGTAAAACTGTTCCAAATCGGAAAGCTTCTCACCCATACCGACATAGAGAATCGGTTTTCCGGTTACCGCCTTGATAGAAAGAGCCGCACCGCCTCGCGTATCGCCATCCATCTTTGTCAGAACTACACCGTCAATGCCGATTTTGTCATTAAACATGCTCGCTACATTGACTGCATCCTGACCAGTCATAGTATCTACAACGAGAAGCGTCTGATAGACGTCCACATTCTCTTTGATCTCAACCAGCTCATCCATCATCGCTTCATCGATGTGGAGACGACCGGCTGTATCGATGATAACCACATTGTTGCCATTTTTCGCTGCGTGCTCAACCGCCGCCTTTGCGATATTGACCGGTTTGTGGTTCGTTCCCATCGCAAATACGGGAACACCCTGTTTTTCACCATTTTTCTGCAGCTGTTCGATTGCCGCCGGTCGGTAGACATCACATGCTGCCAGCAATGGATTTCTTCCCTTTGCCTTGAGCTTTCCGGCAATCTTTGCCGTCGTGGTCGTCTTACCAGCACCCTGGAGACCTGCCATCATGATGACGGTAATCTCATTGCCCGGTTTTAACGCAATCTCTGTCATCTCGGAGCCCATCAGCTTGACCAGCTCGTCGTTGACAATCTTTATTACCATCTGTCCTGGATTCAGGCCATTTAAAACGTCTGTTCCAATCGCCCGTTCCTGTACAGAACTGATAAACTGTTTTACTACCTTGAAGCTTACATCCGCTTCCAGAAGGGCCATCTTGACTTCTTTGAGCCCGGCTTTTACGTCGCTCTCGCTGAGTCGTCCCTTGCCTGTCAGGTTTTTAAACACATTCTGCAGTTTGTCTGCCAAGCTTTCAAATGCCATCAAAAACCTCCCGCATTATAAATCCAATATCTCATTTGAGATTCGCCCGATTGCCTCAATCAGCGCCTGATTCTGAGTCCGGCTGAATTCTTCCGTCAACCGATGAATCTCAGTTACTTTTTCCTTGGTTTTCTGGAACTTGGCAATCAGCCCAAGCTTTTCCTCATAACCAAGAAGTGTACGGTCACAGCGCCGGATCAGATCATGCACACCCTGACGGGTAATGCCCTGTTCATCTGCAATCTCACTGAGGGATAGATCGTTAAATACCACATCCTCATATACACTTTGCTGATGCTTTGTCAGGAGTTCTCCGTAGAAATCATACAAAAGACCCTGTTCAACAATTTTTTCCATTCCTCATCACCTGTGTTATCATACACGATAATCTAATTGGTGTCAAGTATTTTTTCTTTACACGAATCAGATTATCAAACGAATTATTTTTTATGCTGCTCTGTTTGTGTTTTCTTTCAAAAACAAGCAGCTTAACGATCGCATTACATCGTTTCAAATTCTATCCCCGCACCGGATGACCGTCTTCCTTCGGCAGCTTCTTCGCCGCCCGCCAGAAGCAGATCATATGTGCCGTCGCTGTGACCGCCCAGGAGATCGGGTACGACAGATACAGGATCGCCAGCGACCGCTGCGCTGCAAATATGGTAAAGATCCAAATCACCCGCAGTCCGCAGGCGCCGGTCAGAGAGACAAGCGTCGGCAGGATCGAATACCCAAGTCCGCGGATGCTTCCGACCATCGTATCCATCATGCCGCACAGGAAATACGTCGTACAGATGATCGACATCCGGAGCAGTCCATAGGAAATAACGTCGGCATCTTCTGAATATACCTGCAGCAGCCACGGACCTCCGAGGTATGCTGCAAATCCAAGCACCAGTCCTACTGTCACAACGACACCCTGGCAGGTGGCAAGAATCTTTTTGATCCGCGTATATTTCTCCGCTCCGATATTCTGGCTCGTAAAGCTTAAATTGGTCTGATACAGCGCATTCATCGAGGTATACACAAATCCCTCGATATTCTGCGACGCCGTGTTGCCTGCCATCGCGATCGAACCGAAGGAATTGACGGACGACTGAATCAGTACGTTGGAGATCGCAAAAATCGCGCCCTGGATACCAGCCGGAAGACCTACCTTTATAATAAGAAGAAGTTTTCTCCGGTTGACTCCCAGCCTGGAAAGCGACAGCTTCATCGCGCCCTCTGAATGCATCAGGCAGCGGATAACCAGAAATGCGGAAATACACTGGGAAATCACGGTTGCCAGCGCGACACCCGCTACGTCCATCTGGAGCTGGGTAACAAAGAATATGTTCAGTGCTGCATTGATAACTCCTGCCACGGTCAGGAAATACAGCGGACGTTTCGTATCGCCGATCGCGCGCAGGATCGCACTTCCGAAGTTATACACCATCGTTGCCGGCATACCGGCAAAATAAATCCGCATGTAGATCGTCGATTTATCGATGACATCGTCCGGCGTCCCCATCAGTTCCAGCCAGAAACGTGAGGTAAACAAACCCAAAAAGACTAGAAACAGCCCGCTCATCAGGCTGACCGTGATCGCCGTATGGATTGTCTCGCTCATGTCGCGGTCATTCTTCGCGCCATAATAGCGTGCCACCAGAACGTTCGCACCGATCGACAGACCGATAAAGACGTTAATGAGAAGATTAATAAGGGAACTGGTCGAGCCGACTGCAGCCAGAGACTGGCTGCCTGCAAAACGCCCCACCACGATCACATCTGCCGCATTGAAAAGAAGCTGAAGCACACCGGAAAGCATCAGCGGAATGGAGTATGTAAGTACCTTTCCGAGAATCGGACCATTGCACATATCCATTTCATAGGATTTCGCCATGTTTTTCATCCTTTCGTATCTTAAAAATAAAAGTCCTTTCATTTTTCGAAGGCTGGTCAGTTGATACTATTCTACCCCCTTTCCATGCGCTTTTCAAGCGTTCTTTTAATCGTTGACTTTTTCCCGGCGCGTTTTATAATAAGGGTAGATAATTTACGGCGTAAACTGTCTGGCATCTTCACAGTTACAGCCACTCTACTTATAAGGAGGACATCATGATGAACACACAGCGACTTGAGAAAGTTTTGAAGAAAATGGAAACAGAGGGGCTCGAGCAGATGATTATTTCTGATCCATATGCGATCTATTATCTGACGGGTCGTTTTATTGATCCGGGTGAACGTCTGCTGGCACTTTACATTAACCAGTCCGGCAAGAATAAGATCTTTATCAATAACCTCTTTACCGTTCCGGAAGATCTGGGCGTAGAGAAATTCCGCTTCTCGGATACAGACGATTATCTGACTCCTCTGTGCGACTGTGTTGAGGCAGGCAAACCGCTCGGTATTGATAAAACATTTGCTGCCCGTTTCCTGATTCCGGTCATCGATCATTCGGGTGCTTCCTCCTACAAGGTCAGCTCCATCTGCGTCGATGAGGTCCGTGCATGCAAGGATGACGAAGAACGTGAAAAAATGCGTGCGGTTTCCGCAATCAATGATAAGGCGATGGCACAGTTCCGAGGTCTGATCCATGAGGGCGTAACTGAGGAAGAGATCGCTTCCAAGATGTTAGATATTTATAAGAGTCTCGGTGCAGACGGATATTCCTTTGAACCACTGGTTGGCTTCGGTGCAAACTGCGCGCTTGGACACCACGGTCCGGACGATACTGTTCTGAAAGAGGGCGACACCGTCCTGTTTGATGTTGGATGCAGGAAGGATGGCTATTGTGCCGATATGACACGTACTTTCTTCTATAAAAAAGTACCGTCTGAGAAGCACCGCGCTATTTATGAGACCGTCCGCCGCGCAAATGCTGCCGCAGAAGCAATTCTGAAACCGGGCGTTCCGCTCTGCGAAGTCGATAAAGCTGCCCGCCAGATCATCGAGGATGCCGGATATGGTCCGAACTTTACCCATCGACTGGGACATTTCATCGGTCTGGAAGTACATGAGTACGGCGATGTTTCTTCTGCGAACACCAAGGTCGCTGAGGTTGGCAATATCTTCTCCATCGAACCAGGTATTTATGTAGAAGGCGAAGTTGGCGTGAGAATCGAGGATCTGGTGCTGATTACTGAGGATGGATGCGAAATTCTGAACTCCTTCAGCAAGGAGCTGGATATTGTAGAGTAATCACATCATTTATAACACGATTATAAAAAAGAAACTGTTACAGATGATATTTCTGGTAATTCCGATTACAAATCACGAATCATCCAGAAAGCCAGCATCTGTAGACAGTTTCTTTTTAGTTTTCTTTAAAAGCTAATTATAATTTTCATTTATAAAAAGGCGTTTTACGCGTTCAGCTTCTCCGTCATCATTTCATTCACTTTACCCGGATTTGCCTTGCCCTTCATCGCTTTCATCACCTGACCAACCAGAAATCCAAGTACCTTTGTCTTTCCACTCTTGTACTCTTCCACCGTCTTCGGATTTGCGGCGAGCACATCGGAAACTGCCTGTTCCAGGGCACTGTCGTCATTGACCATGCCAAGTCCGTGTGCTTCGACATAGGCGGACGGATCGACATCTTGCTCGAAAACAGCTGTAAATACTTCTTTTGCCGTGTTGTTATTGATCGTTCCGGCATCGACCAGATCGATGAGCTGTGCCAGATGCATCGGGGAGAACCACAGGCTTTCAGCGTCCTGTCCTTTTTCCTTGAGCAGGCGGCTTGCCTCGCCGATCAGCCAGTTTGCCGCTTTCTTCGGTTTCTGGCAGATGGTAGTGGTCTTTTCAAACATATCCGCCATCTTCTTAGACTCAGTCAGAATGCGGCTGTCATATTCAGACAGACCATATTCACTCTGGTAACGTGCCATTTTTTCCGGCTGCAATTCCGGCAGGGCGGCGCAGACGGATTCCAGCCATTCATCGCTGATGCAGACCGGCGGAAGATCCGGATCCGGGAAATAACGGTAATCTTTCGCGTCCTCTTTAGAACGCATCGCATAGGAGTATTCCTTGTTGTCATCCCAGCGTCTCGTCTCCTGGATGACCTTCCTGCCCTCTTCCAGCAGCTCAATCTGGCGGGCGCGCTCACCGTCGATCGCACGGGCAATCGCCTTGAAAGAGTTCAAGTTCTTCATCTCAGTTCTCGTACCAAATGTTTCACTTCCCACCTCACGGACCGATAAGTTGACATCGGCACGCATCGAACCTTCCTGTAACTTACAATCGGATGCGCCCAGATACTGTACCAGCAGGCGCAGGCGTTCGAGGTAGGCAATAACCTCATCAGCACTCCGCATATCCGGCTCAGAAACGATCTCGATCAACGGCACGCCGCTTCGGTTGTAATCAACCAGCGAGCAGTCTTCCCACTCGTCGTGGATCAGCTTTCCGGCATCTTCCTCCATGTGAATTTCATGAATACGAATTTTCTTTTCACCGGCAGGCGTATCGATCGGTATATAACCGTCGTGGCAGATCGGGAGATACAGCTGGGAAATCTGGTAGTTCTGCGGGTTGTCCGGGTAAAAATAGTTTTTCCGGTCAAATTTACAGAACTGGTTGATACCACAGTTTGCCGCCAGACCGACAGACATCGCGTATTCAACGACCTTCTTATTTAAAACCGGCAGAGAACCCGGCATACCGGTACAAACCGGGCAGGTATGAGTATTTGGTTTTGCTCCAAATTCGGTGGAGCAGCCACAGAAAATCTTGGTTTTCGTCGCCAGCTCTACGTGTACCTCCAAGCCGATGACTGTCTCATATTCTTTCTTCATCTTATCTGCCCTCCTTGTCTGTCATAACCGGAAGCTTCCATGCACCTCTCGCCTTTTCGTATGCAGATGCCGCGCCAAACAGCTTTTTTTCCTGGAAGCAGTCTGCGATCATCTGAAGCCCGATCGGAAGTCCCTTCGAATCCAGCCCGCACGGAACTGAAATGCCCGGAAGACCTGCCAGGTTGACCGAAACAGTATAAATATCGCCCAGATACATCT
>SAMEA3387500__coassemble_1429_pt1 | contig 14846 bp, 14 predicted proteins | sample SAMEA3387500__metabat2_high_PE_009 | metagenome-assembled genome bin SAMEA3387500 (sample SAMEA3387500) | Felis catus | biome: Faeces | place: United Kingdom | collected 2012 | reverse complement strand
CACCACGTTTTCTTACGGCACTTTCGGTTCCAAAAGTGCCTACCTGTGAACAGTACCACTTTTTCCCCTCACAGCCGGTTCATACTTTCACAGCTACAGGCAATCATCCATACAAACTCATCTTCAACCAAACATATCGCCCCGCAAATCACGATGTTTCCTGCCTCTCCTTCTGCATCTGCTCTTCACGCTCCCGCTTCGAGAACACGCATCCGCAGTAATTCTGCCGGTATAGATGATACTGCGCCGACAGCTCGATCGAGCGCTTATATCCCTCTTTTTTCTTGAAATCCGACGGCAGAAATGCCACATGATACTCTTCTCCCATCGCCTGCCCGATCGTATTGAGGCGCCCGGCATTTTTGAGCGGACTGATCGTGAGGGTCGTCGTGAACCAGTCATAGCCGCCCTCGGCTGCCAGCTTCGCCGCTTCCCGGAGGCGCATCTCAAAACAAATACCGCAGCGCTCGCCGCCCTCCGGATCCTTCTCATGCCCCCGGACTGCCTCATAGTAGCATTCCGGGTCGTATTTTCCTTCTACAAACCGGATCGGATGCACCGCTGGAAGCTCCCGGATCAGCCGCTGTACCTCCTCCGTGCGCGCCTCATATTCCTCTTTCGGTGAAATATTCGGATTGTAGTAGAACACCGTAATCGAAAAATACTGCGACAGATATTCCAGCACGTAGCTGCAGCACGGCGCACAACAGCTGTGGAGAAATAAAGTCGGAACCCTGCCGTCCCGGACTGCTGCATCCAGCACTTTTTCCATTTCTTTCTGATAATTCCGTTTCGCCGTCTGTGTCTTTCTGGCTGGCGGATTTTTCATTGGTTCTGACATTTTTCTCTCCTCTTTCTATAAGTTCCCATCTGTCCGTGCATTTTCCATCCAGCACACGATGCTTCTATCCGAAACGCTTCTTTCCTGACAAACATCATTTCTATCCTTAGACATCATATGAAGATATGCACAATAATTCATATTCTCCAAAACTTGAAAAAGCAGCCTGTACCCACGGACGGGTACAAACTGCTTTATCTTTTTATTAAACCTTTCAGGAAATTCCAAACAAATTTCCCTTTTTATCAAAATGATACAACTCTTACAGGAAATCGCGAATCCGCTTGCTCCGGACCGGATTTCTTAATTTACGAAGTGCTTTTGCCTCGATCTGGCGGATACGCTCTCTCGTTACGTTGAATGCTTTTCCGACCTCTTCCAGGGTTCTCGGATGTCCGTCCTCCAGACCAAACCGGAGAATAATAACCTGACGCTCTCTCTCCTTCAGGTCTCCAAGCAATGCATCGATATGCTCACGCAGCATAACAGATTCTACATTTCCTTCCGGCGTTACCACGTTGCCGTCCGCTACGAAATCACCCAGATTGGAATCGTCTTCCTCACCGATCGGGGTTTCCAGGGAAGCTGGCTCACGTGCGATCTGCATGATCTCCATGACCTTATCCTCGGACATGCCAAGCGCCTCGGAAAGCTCTGCCACCGACGGCTCATAGCCCAGTTCCAGCGTCAGCTTACGCTGCATCTTGGACATCTTGTTGATCGTCTCTACCATATGAACCGGGACACGGATAGTCCTCGCCTGATCCGCCAGAGCCCTTGTAACAGACTGACGAATCCACCAGGTCGCATATGTACTTAACTTATAACCCTTTGTATAATCAAACTTCTCAACGCCCTTAATAAGACCCAGATTGCCTTCCTGAACCAGATCCAGGAAGCTCATGCCGCGTCCTGTATAGCGCTTTGCAATGCTGACAACCAGGCGCAGGTTTGCCTCAATCAGGCGCTCTTTTGCATTCACATCACCCTCTGCTTTGCGCTTTGCAAGGCGGATCTCCTCCTCCGCGCTCAAAAGCGGAACGGTACCAATCTCTTTCAGGTACATGCGGACCGGATCTTCCGTGCCGATTCCCTCTAACAGATCGATCGCATCCAGATCGATATCCTCTTCCTCGTTCTTGAGGAATTCATCATCCACATCATCATCGAGCATCGAATCATTTTCCTTGAGGATCGAATCATCGATCACCTCCGGAATGACATCAATATTATTCTGCTCCAGATAATTGTAAATCTGCTCCATCTGCTCTGTTTGCAGATTATCGCCCATAAAAAAGTTATTGATCTCTGTCACGTCCAGCGCGTTCTGCTTGGACTTTGCTAACTCTACCAGTTTCCTTAACTTACCTAAAAAATTTTCTTTCTCCACGAATTAACGTCCTTTCGATTTATTTCGCTTAGAAGTTTCTTTATATCTAACGTGATATTGTCCCTCGATTGTTTGTGTGCTTTTATTTCCCTGCACCTTTCCCTGCAATATCCCGAAAGTACATTATATACGATTAAATTCTATTTTTCAACAATTTTCGAAATTTTTCGATCTATTTCTATTTAGGCAGTTACTGTTCACGCATACGTGCCCAGTAACGCAATTTGCCGTGGCTTCGCATTTAAATACGGCAAATTCCTGCTGCCACCACGTTCTCTTACGGCACTTTCGGTTCCAAAAGTGCCTACCCGCGAACAGTAACTTCAGGCACCCGGATCGCAATCTCTCTTGGTTTATTTTCAATCACGACCTCTGTCTGGCTTCCGCCAAACTCACCGTCCAGCGACCAGTCCACCAGCTCCTCCGACTGTACCGTCAGTTTCGAGGTGCGGAACTTGAATACGCATTCATTTTCGCCCTCTCTCTGAATCAGATAAGCAGCAATACTTGCAATGTCAAGCGGCGTGCGCGGTTTCCGGACCAGAAGCACCTCAAACTCCCCGTCATCCAGCGCCACGTCCATACCAACCAGTCCTTTAAAACCTCCGATCGAGGTCGTATTGGTCACCATTCCCAGAATAAATTCCTCTTCCAATTCTCTCTGCTCCCCCAGATGTTCCCACGTAAGGCGCATCCGGTAGGATTTAAGCCCTGTCAGGCGTTTGATGGCTTCCAGCATATATGCCTGATGCCCCAAAATATTTTTCGTCTCCTGCGGGGTCGAATAGGATACCTCCGTAAATGCTCCGAACGCCGCCACATAGACGAAATACCGGTTTTTGCCGAATACACCGACATCCACCAGAAATGGTTTTCCCAGCGCAGCTGTCTGCGCCGCTTTCCGCATATTTTTCGGAAGTCCCAGACTGGATGCGAAATCATTCGTGGAACCCGACGGGATATACCCTAACTCCGGACGCTTTTCCGGGGTGATCGTCATCAGCCCCGATACCACCTCGTTGAGCGTACCGTCCCCGCCGCTGCACACGACCAGTTCCTTCGTTTTCGCACGTGCCGCCTGATACTCCGCGTCCTTCGGTCCCTGCGTAATATAAACAGACGGTCCATAGCCCGCCTTTACAAAACTATCTAAAATTTCAAGAAGACGACTTCGAATCTGTTCTTTGCCAGATCTCGGATTGATGATAAAAAGCATTTTTTTCATAATCGCCATTTCTCCTGCTCCCCCACACTAACAGTATTTCATATTAATATATTTGTATACACGCGAAATGCATTGGGGATCGGATAGCGATCCTGCAGCTGTGCCCGGCACACCATCAAAACTGCTTTATCCTGATAGCCGGACGCCCGTTTCAGGCGGATTCTGCGTCCGCACATATGCCATTCAACATGGGAAAAAATGTGGACTGCATCCGGCAGATCCTCGGTTTCCTTGATATCCGCCTCCGCGATCCCCAGTTCTTTCGCTGCCTCCTCCGCACTCTTTTTTCCGTCCAGATTGATATATTCGTAGAGGGATGCCAACAATCCCTTGCTGCTGCGCTTGCGGATCGCCACCGTATCCTCCCACTCAATCAGGCAGACCGTTTTTTCCTCGATCCGGCGCGGCTTTTTCGGCGGCTTGACCGGATATTGCTCCTCCTCTCCCTGTCGGTGCGCCAGACAAAGGGATTCCAGCGGGCACTTCTCACAGAGCGGACGTCCGCCCGGGATGCAGACAAGCGCGCCCAGCTCAATCCATGCCTGATTATATTCACCTGGATGAAATAACTCTTCTGACCGTAATGCCGTGGAAACCTCACCGGCATCATCACCGGCTGACAAATAGGAATCTCTTTCCTCCGTCCGGCGCACAAGTTCCGCCTCCAGGCGCCGCTCATATTTCTTTCGAAGCGCCGGCTTCGTGCTGTCCTGTGGGTCAACAAACAGGCGTGTCAGAACACGCACCACATTTCCATCCAGCGCCGGAGCCGGCAGATCATACGCGATCGACGCAACTGCCCCGGCTGTATAACTTCCGATGCCCGGAAGTTTCAATATCTCATCCCGCGACGCCGGCATCTGACCGCCGTAGTCTTCCATCAGGCAGACCGCTGCCTTTTTTAGGTTCCGGGCTCTGGAATAATACCCAAGTCCCTCCCACAGCTTCAAAAGTCGCTCTTCGTCCACCTGCGCGAGCGAGGTGATGTCCGGGAGTGCTTCCATAAAACGGGCAAAGTACGGTTTGACCGCCTCTACCCGTGTCTGCTGCAGCATGATCTCCGAAATCCAGACCGAATACGGTTCCGGATTCTCCCGCCACGGAAGGAGCCGCCGGTTTTTCCGGTACCAGGAGAGCAATGGATCGCCGGATGCCGCCAGCCTCTCTTCTTCCGCATACGGTATTTCCCCCTCTAAAGGCTTTAACGACGCATAAAAATCTTTATACATATCCGTAAATGCCCCGGACAGATACCTCTCCTGAGATCACCTTGCATACCTTTCCGTCTTCTGTGCGGACCAGCAGTTCGCCCATCTCGTCAATTCCGAGCGCTATGCCCGTATACTCATTGCCCGGAGACAGGACGCGCACCTGTGTACCGCAGTTTGCCAGACGGCTGTTATAAACGTCCATCAGGGATTTCATGTTCTGGTTTTTCATGAATTTATCATAATATCCCTCATACGCACGCATGATCGCGGCGATAAGCTGGCTGCGGCGCACTTCTTTTCCTGTCTCCAGATACAGAGACGTTGCCACATCACGAATCTCCTCCGGGAACTCGTGATTTGCCACGTTGATACCAATACCAGTCACGATATAATTAATACACTCTAATTCCGTGCTCATCTCGGTCAGGATACCGCAGACCTTCTTTCCATTGACGACGATATCGTTCGGCCACTTGATCTTTGCCTCCAGATCACAAACCTCCCGAATCCCGTCGGCAACTGCCAGAGCCGCCACCAGCGTCAGCATCGACGCGCAGGTCGGAGGAAGCTCCGGGCGCAGAAGCAGGCTCATCCAGATGCCGACGCCATGCGGCGCCGCCCAGCTTCTTCCGCGGCGTCCCTTTCCCATCGACTGATAATCCGCGACTGCCAGCGTACCGTGCGGGGCATCTTTCTCCGCCGCTTTCTTGATCTCGGTATTGGTTGAATCTGTCTCGTCAAAATATAAAATATTTTTTCCAGCCCACTCGCTGTCGATGCTGCTCTCCAGCTCTGCCTGGCTGAGAACATCGCCCAGGAAACGCAGCCGGTAACCGCGGTTCCGGACCGCCTCTATCTCATATCCTTCTGCCTCCAACTGTTTGATAACTTTCCAGACTGCCGTCCGTGATACATTTAAACGCTCACAGATCTCCTGTCCGGACAGGTAATCATCCGTTTCTTTTAACATTCGCAAAACTTCTGTTTTCACTTTTATTACCCCCACCATATTGTAAGTGTACTGACAATACATAAAAGGAACAATCCTGCTCCCACTGCCATCAGGATCATTCCGCCGGTCCGCAGATGCTTTCTTCCCCTTCCCCGGCGATAGCGGTCATAGCCATTGGCAAAATTCAGTACCGCCGCCAGAAGAAAGATTACCGGAAACAAAATCCGGTTTTCATCCGGGTTCAGAAACGCAAGAACCGCAAATATCACGATCAATATACCCACTACGATATGAAGCATATCCAGGGCAAACGCGATATTCGCGCTTTTCTTTCTTTTTTCCTGCAGGTTCAACGCATCCACTCCTTACTTATATTCGCAAACAACAGCCTCATTCTTCATATAGCACATAGCTTCTTGCATATACCCTTTCATCAACATATATGGGTATACATATCACTATGGGATATTATACCGAATGTCCGCAGGCTTGTCAAAAAAGAAATCGAAAAAGGCTGCGGTTCCTGCTTTACATAACCATCAGCCTCTTCTTATACCTTTTTTTATAACTTAGAGCCGCTCACTCCCGGCTACTCTGCCTTTTGAACATCCGTACCAACTTCCGTCAGACCCTTTACCAGACCGGCAATGCCCTGGATCTCGGACGGGATGATGATCTTCGTTGCCTTGCCGTCCGCTGCTTTGGCAAATGCCTCCAGGCTCTTGAGCTGCAGCACTGCATTGTCCGCGCCTGCTTCCTTGATGAAACGAAGTCCGTCTGCTTCCGCTTTCTGGACTTTGAGGATCGCTTCCGCCTCACCTTCTGCCTCGCGGATCATCTTTTCCTTCTGTGCCTCTGCACGCAGGATCGCCGCTTCCTTCTCTGCTTCTGCTTCCAGAATCGCGGACTCTTTCTTACCTTCGGCTACCAGGATCGTCGATTTCTTCTCGCCTTCGGCACGGAGAATGGACTCACGGCGCTCACGCTCTGCCTTCATCTGTTTCTCCATCGCATCCTGAATAGCTGCCGGAGGAATGATATTTTTCAACTCAACACGGTTTACCTTGATTCCCCACGGGTCTGTCGCCACATCGAGTGCAGCGCGCATCTTCGTGTTGATCGTCTCACGGGAGGTTAAGGTCTGGTCAAGTTCGAGATCACCGATGATATTTCGAAGGGTGGTCGCCGTCAGGTTCTCGATCGCCATGATCGGGTTCTCAACACCATAAGCAAACAGCTTCGGATCCGTGATCTGGAAAAATACAACCGTATCAATCTTCATCGTAACGTTATCTTTCGTGATAACCGGCTGCGGTGCAAAATCTACAACCTGCTCTTTTAAAATGACTCTTTTTGCCACGCGGTCAATGAACGGCACCTTGAAATGCACGCCAACCGACCATGTCTCCAGATAAGCACCCAGACGCTCTACGACTAATGCCTGTGCCTGCGGCACGATCCGGATACAGGATGACAAAATCAGAAGTACCACAATCGCAATGACAAGAAAACTGATAACTGCTCCCATATTTCCTACTCCTCCTTACATTTGCTGACAATCAGCTTGACGCCGCTGACCGCCTGAATCTGTACCATCGTATCCCTCGGAATCCGGCTTCCATCCGCCGAGCGTGCCGTCCATTCCTGGCCGGACACCATCGCCGTTCCTCTCGCCTCGTCGTTATCAATCTCTGCGGTTACCCGCGCTTTTTTACCCACCAGCGCGTCCACATTGGTCCGCACCGTCTTCTGATTGATATACCGGAGTGCCAATGGTCTTGTCGAATACAAAAGAAGGAATGAAACAACGACAAACACTGCCAGCTGAATGTAAAGATTCACTCCCGCGATCGACAGGACACACGCAATCAGAGCGCCTCCAGCAAACCAGATCGAAGTCAGCGCCATCGACGCTGCTTCCAGCCCGATACACACTACAAACACCGCCAGCCAGACACACCATACTGCCATGTCATCCCCTCCTTCCATATAGGTCTTTTGACCCTGATATCTTAAAACTAGTATACGATATTTTCTGACATTTATCAACCAATCAGCTCTGTTTTTGAACTTACGGTTTTATTACAAACTTCTTAATGGAACATATCGATCTGCAGTTCAATTTATTTCTTCACAGCTCTCTATTTGCACAAACTATCCGGCTTAAAACATTGTTTCAAAAAATGCAATTTACTGCCGTCTCTGCCGTGCCGTCTCAAACAGCAGCACCGAAGCCGCCACCGCTGCATTGAGGGATTCAACCTTTCCAGCCATCGGAATCCTCACCCACGCGTCAGCAAGCGCCGCCGTCTCCTCGGTCAGACCATTTGCTTCATTTCCGATCAGAAAGCCGGACGGACCTGTATAATTTTCTTCTTCGTAGTTATGTTTCCCCTTTAAATGCGCCGCATAGAGGTGGATTCCCTGCTTTTTTACTTCCCCGATCGTCTGATGCAGGTCGTCCGTGTAGATAAACGGCACCCGGTAGATCGAGCCCATCGTGGAACGGATGACCTTCGGGCTGTAAATATCAGCTGAACCTCGGTCAAGAATGATGCCTGTCACACCCGCCCCCTCTCCGGCACGCAGGATTGTTCCCAAATTACCTGGATCCTGCAGCGTCTCCAGAATCACAAGCTCCGGTGCCTTTCCGTCCGGGCTATTTTTCAGCACATCTGAGAGCTGATAGGAAAACTGTTCCGCTACCGCCAGGATACCCTGCGGTGTCTGGGTGTCCGACATATGGCGCATGACCTCATCCGTCACCGTCTCATACCGGCAGCCAGCCAGCAGTTTTTCTGCTCTTTCCCCCTGCTGGCGCAGAAAATTTTCCGACACATAGACTTCGCGGCGTCTCTCCACCGGCAGTTCCCCGAACATCTTCGGACCTTCCACCAAAAAGACGCCCTGTTCCCGTCTTGCTTTTGCTTTCTTTGCAAGCGCCGTCACCGCTCTGACACGGGCGTTGCCCGTGCTCGCGATCACAGGCTGCCTCCTGCCGCTTTCGTCTCCGGCACTCCGTAAACGCAATCCTCATCCAGTGTTTCCAGCTCCTCCAGCCACAGGCGGCTGCACGCATCGCTCGGCATACGCAGGTCGCCGCGCGGCGATACTGCAGCAGAACCTACCTTCGGACCATCCGGCAGGCAGGAACGCTTAAACTGCTGGTTGAAGAAACGGCGGTAGAACACCTTCAGCCATTTAAGGATCGTTTCCTTATCATAAGCACCGTCAAATGCCTGACGCGCCAGGCGGTAAATCTTGCCCGGACGGTAGCCGAATCTTAATATATAGTAGAGATAGAAATCATGCAGCTCATAAGGACCAACCAAATCCTCCGTTTTCTGTGCGATCTTTCCATCCTCCTCCGGCGGCAGAAGCTCCGGGCTGACCGGCGTATCCAGTACATCCAGCAGAATATCAGAAAGCTCTTTCTCGCCACAGGTATCTGCATAATAGCGCACCAGATGGCGCACCAGCATCTTCGGAACCGAGCAGTTGACACCGTACATCGACATATGATCGCCGTTGTAGGTCGCCCAGCCAAGCGCCAGCTCCGACATATCGCCGGTACCGATGACAAGACCGCCGATCTTATTGGCAAGGTTCATCAAAACCAGCGTCCTCTGGCGTGCCTGTGAATTTTCATACGTTACATCATGAACCGACGGATCCTGCTCAATGTCGCGGAAATGGATAGTAACTGCCTCTCGGATATCGACTTCTTTCAAGGTTGCACCCAGCTTTTTCGTGAGCTGGCAGGCATTCTGGTACGTCCGGTCAGTCGTACCAAAGCACGGCATCGTCACAGACAGGATATTTTCACGCGGAATCCCCAGCAGATCAAAGGCGCGCACGGTTACTAAAAGTGCCAGAGTTGAATCCAGACCGCCTGAAATACCAACGACAGCATGGCGGCATCCGGTATGTTTGAGACGTTTTTTCAATCCCATCGCCTGGATCGAAAGGATCTCCTCGCAGCGGCGGTTCCGGCTGCCCGCATCGTGTGGGACAAACGGGGTCGGATCGATCGCGCGCTCCAGCGCAAGCGGTTTCCGATCCAGCGTAAAGCTTACAAACCGGTAATCCTCACGGTCTTCTGTCTGATAGGTCGTCATCCGGCGGCGCTCACATTCCAGACGTTCCAAATCGATATCTGCGTAGATCGTCTGATTCTCAAATCGCGCTGACTCCGACAGGATATTGCCATTCTCAGCGATAATATTCTGGCCGCCAAAAACGAGATCCTGGGAAGACTCTCCCTCGCCCGCATTGGCGTAAATATACGCACAGAGAAGCCGCGCCGACTGACCGCTGATCAGACTTCTGCGGTACTCGCTCTTGCCCGTCACCTCATCGCTGGCAGAACAGTTGACAATCACCGTTGCCCCCGCCGACGCGTGTGCAATACTCGGTGGATTTAAAACCCAGACGTCCTCGCAGATCTCCGCCCCCACAACAAGGTTTTCCACATTGTCACAGGAAAATAAAAGCTTCATTCCCATCGGCACCTGATAACCGTCCCAGGAAACGTCGATTGCCTTTTCCCAGCCCGGGTTAAAATAACGTCCCTCATAAAATTCAGAATAGTTCGGAATCCATCTCTTCGGAACCAGACCGAGCAGCTTTCCATCCTGGATCGCCGCTGCTACATTGTACAATTTATTGTTGTATTCCCACGGAAGTCCTACAAATACAAGCATTGTATCGCCGACTGTAAAGGCGATCAGCTTCCTAAGCTCTTCCCTTGCCTTCGCCAGCAGCGATTTTTGGATAAACAGCTCACCGCACGTATATCCCGTCAGCACCAGCTCTGGAAATACCATCATCGAAGCGCCCTTTTTGCGCCCTTCCTCTATCCGTTCACAAACCTGTTCCCGGTTGTACTCTACATCTGCCACCTTCACTTCCGGCGTTGACGCGGCAACCCGGATAAAGCCATCTCTTATCATATGGTTTGTCTCCCTTATAAATAATTTTTAAAAACATAGCAACTGTTCAATAGGTCTGCGCATTTACTGCGCTGACCGTACGAAAACATGGACCAGCAGGCAAAAATCCCATTGCCGTAGGCAATTTTAAATGGATTTTTGCGCGTGACTGTGAAGGTACTGAACAGTTACGAATTTATTGTAGCTGTCACTATACAAAAAGTCAAACATATATAAAAAGAGAGCCGCTTTTCCCCCACAGAAAGCAGCTCTCCGGTCACGTTCACAACCGTTACATTAAATAGTTTGATTGCTGTATGTAAATATACCACCCTTTTCCAATTTTGTCAACGTCACCTTTGTCATTTTGCACAATAAATCATTTTCTTTTTTCGACAAGAAAAAGCAATTTTCACAGTTCTTTTTTGCGAATCTTTCCGCTTTCAGTCTTTGAAAACTCCTTTAGCAAGGCAAATTTGCGCAGGATCTCATAATCTGCCAGTCTTTCCGCCAAAAATTCCCAAATTGCCATATTGGTACAACCACATTTCCCGCTGTCACTTCCGACATTTTCTAGTATATCGGAATTTCAAAAGATTGCCACACTTGTACCACTGAAGGTTTACAAATTGTTTTTCTTTTTACTCAACTGCCAGAACGGATATTTCACGATACCGGGTGTGTTATTGTTTTGTCATTTTAAACGGTTGCTTTTCGCTTCCGATGAATTTATAATAACGCCATAGGTTACAGTCTGAAACCAATCCCCGACGCAATGCGGACCAGGGGCGGACATTATAAACCGACACAGGAGGATACTGCCAAATGATCACCATTCAAAATCCGCTGACCTTTACTTCCTCTTATCCGCCCAAACGGTTAGGAGCTATCTCCGATCTGCTTTTTTTCGATATCGAGACGACCGGCTTTTCCGGCGACTACGCCTCGGTCTATCTGATCGGCTGCGTCTGGCACGACGGAAACACCTGGATTCTGACCCAGTATTTTGCCGAGACGAGGGATGCGGAGGAAGAGGTTCTCGACGCTTTTTTTGCACTTCTCCGGACAAAGCGCATCCTCGTCCATTTCAACGGCGACGGGTTTGACATTCCATTTCTGACGAAACGCTGTGTTTTTTATAAAAAGGACTGGAATTTTGAAGCGGTTGAAAGTTTTGATATTTATAAGAAAATACGCCCATTAAAGAAATTGCTGGGACTTGAAAATCTGAAACAAAAAAGCATCGAGCGGTTCCTCGGCATTGCCCGCGAAGATAAGTACAACGGCGGTCAGCTCATCGAGGTTTACGGTGAATATTTACAGACGCACTCTGAACTGCTGAAACACCTTCTGATTCTCCATAACGAGGATGACTTAAAGGGAATGCCGCAGATTCTGCCGATTCTCGCCTACCCGGACTTTCTGACCGGCGATTTTTCTTTCAAAGGTTCAGAAAGCCGTGATATCCCATATGCGGACGGAAACTCAGAAAAGCACCTGCTGCTTCACTATGAAAGCCCCGTCTCTCTGACAAGTGGATTCCAGTTTTCCATCGGTGAGCTGGAGCTGTCGGCGGAAGGAAACCGCCTGACGCTCGACCTTCCATTATATTCCGGGGAGCTGAAACGATTTTACAACGATTATGAGAATTATTACTATATGATCTACGAGGACTGCGCCATCCACAAAAGTGTCGGTCAGTATGTGGATCGCTCCGCCCGCAAGAAGGCAACCGCCAAAACGTGCTACACCCGCGCAGCCGGGCTGTTTGTGCCGCAGCCGTTTCTTGCAGATGGCACTCCGATGTGGCATGAATGCCTGAAAGCAGACTATAAGAGTAAGCAGCTGTTTGTGCCGTATTCAGAACAGCTTTTCACAGATCCAGAGACGGCAGTGCTGTACTTACATAATTATCTGAGAGAATTGTCCTTATAAATTACAGCACCCGTCCACGCTCTCTTATCTCCCGGATCACGTGTCCCATCCGTTTTCTCCGGACTGCCTGTTCTTTCGCCCTCTCCCGCGCAAGCAGCGCCCGGATGAACGCAAAGGTTCTCTCCTCGCCCTGCTCTTTCAGCATCGTGAGGAGATATTCCAGCTGGTACTTCGTCCTCGGGTGCATCACGACAAAATCTCTGCCTCTTTCAAAGTATTCCCACGCACACGCATCCGTGTAATCTTTTCCCTTATAAACCTTCGACGCGGCAATCCGGTCCATTACCATCTCGATCAGGTAGCGAAGGGGCATTTTATTGCCGACAAGCCCCCAGGACTTGTCCGGTGCAAAATCGATCCAGTATTCGAAATGATGTTTGTTGCGTCCCTTGTGGTGCAGCCATGCCGCCGAATAGCCCTTTTCTTCTTTTTCCGCCGCATTTGGGCTGCGGTTTCCCTGATAATATTTAACGCCGGTCGCAAATTCCTCCCAGGAATACTTGGAGAGGTCGTGCAGAAGTCCCTGGCGGTACAGCCCTACCGCAAAGCAGTTTTTCATGACCTCGCATTTATGTTTCGTGATCGTCAAAAAATGATGATACGCATTGTAAATATAATTCATTTTCCTACCTCTTTCCCCTTTTCTTTCCTCCTATTTTACCCCCCGTATCCTGGTTTGACAACCCCACTTTCTTTCGCGGCTTTCTGGAAAATAAGGGCATTTGTTACTGGGCACACATGTGTGTACAGTAACAAATGCCCTTATTTTCCACAAAAATTTAACTATTTTTAAATGTCTGAATTTCCAGAAATTTTATGCGAAAACGTTTGACATCAATATGAAACTATGCTATTCTTGGAACAGGTCGTAAATCCATGCGGCCATCACTATTTTTTATATTTTTTTGGAGGTATCATATGAACAGAGGTACTGTAAAGTGGTTCAACAACCAGAAAGGTTACGGATTTATCTGCGACGAGCAGGGCAACGATGTATTCGTTCACTACTCCGGACTGAACATGGAAGGCTTCAAGTCTCTTGAGGAAGGCGCTCAGGTAGAGTTCGAAGTTGTTAACGGTGCTAAGGGACCGCAGGCTACTAACGTAACCAAGCTTTAATCATCAACTTTCCAGTGTACCTGTTTTCCAAATATGTTTGATATATATTTTGCGAATACGTTATATTGATCTAAGTAAAGTGATTATAAAAAGGGATACCGCTTCGGCAGTATCCCTTTTTTCGTAATTGCTCACACATGTGTGAACAGCTACCTTTTTTCTGTCCTGCCATGCGGAACATATCCAAATATCCTTTTTCCGCACAGCAGCCATATCTATTATCTCATTTCTTTTTACTTCTTAGCTTTCTCGTACAATTTTTTCAGCTCATCCACACTAAATTCATAGTGCTTGTTGCAGAACTGGCAGTTGACTTCGATGCTCTTGCCCTCGTCGATCATCTCCTGCAGCTCCCTGCCGCCGATGCTGATCAGCGCCTTTTCTACACGGCTCTTGGTACAGTTGCAGGTAAACTGAATCGGCATCTTATCCAGAATCTCCAGACCAAATTGTCCTAAAATCAGCTCCAGAATATCCTCCGGGGTCATTCCCTTATTTAACATCGTCGTCACCGGCTCCAGCTCACCGATCGTCTTTTCAAGTGCCGCGATCGTCGCCTCCTCTGCTCCCGGAAGAAGCTGGATGATAAATCCGCCTGCCTGGCGCACCGTATTTTCTTTATTCATCAGAACACCCAGTGCCACGGAGGACGGAGTCTGCTCGGAGGTCGCATAGTAATAAGTCAGATCTTCCGCAATCTCACCCGTTACCAGGATCGTCTGTCCCACATACGGCTCTTTCAAACCGATATCCTGGATTACGCTCAAGACGCCGACTCCCAGCGCACCGCCCACATCCAGCTTGCCCTTCGCATTCGGCGGCAGCATTACCTCCGGGTGGAACGCGTAGCCCTTGACATTGCCGTTCTTATCAGCTGTCACCGTCAGACCGCCGATCGGACCATCGCCCTCGACCCGGATGGTTAAAAGATCACTGTCCGCTTTCATCATCGATCCCATCATGACCCCTGCCGTCATCAGGCGTCCCAGCGCTGCGGTCGCCACCGGGCTGGTATTGTGCGCCTGTCTGGCTTTCTCCACCAGATCGCAGGAAGTCGCCGCAAATGCGCGGATCTGACCATTCGCCGCCGTCGCACGGAGCATATAATCTCCGGTCTGTCCCGTTATTTCACCTGCTTTTATCTTTTCCATCATTTATACCTCTTTTCCATGTTCTCTCGCAACCACATAGATTCGGTCGCTCTCTTTTCGCGGCGCGTTCTTCGTAAATGCGTCATACGCC
>SAMEA3387500__coassemble_1428_pt1 | contig 14856 bp, 14 predicted proteins | sample SAMEA3387500__metabat2_high_PE_009 | metagenome-assembled genome bin SAMEA3387500 (sample SAMEA3387500) | Felis catus | biome: Faeces | place: United Kingdom | collected 2012 | reverse complement strand
GCCGTATTTAAATGCGAAGCCACGGCAAATTCCGTTACTGGGCACGTATGCGTGTACAGTAACAAAACGATTGGCAGAGAATTAACAGAATAAAGATGGCAGCTCATCAGCAGAAATTGATGGGCTGCCATTTTAGTTATCATAGAAACGTATTCTACAACATTATTCTTTTCCGTTCCAGCAATATGTACACAGCTTGCACGGTTCCAGACCAATCGATTCGATTAAATCGTCGAGGCGGTGGAACTGCAGGGAGGTAAAGTTTAAGCGTTTACGGATTTCTTCGACCATTTCCTTATAATTCTGGCTGTCTGGGTTTGCATAATCATCCAGAAGCTCCGGGGAAACATTGTCGCCCTCACGGTCGCGGATGATGCGGCGTGTGATGAGGTCCAGCTCGGAATTGGAGCGGGAGAAGTTCAGATATTTACATCCAAATAGCAGCGGCGGACAAGCCGGACGGATATGTACTGCTTTGGCACCGCTCTGATACAGGAATTCGGTTGTTTCGCCGAGCTGGGTGCCGCGGACGATGGAATCGTCGATTAAGAGCAGGCTCTTGTCGCGGATCAGGGCGTCTACCGGGATCAGCTTCATACGTGCGATCAGGTTTCTCTGGCTCTGGGTGGTCGGCATGAAGGAACGCGGCCAGGTTGGGGTATATTTAATGAATGGACGGGCAAATGGAATGCCGGATTCATTGGCGTAGCCGACTGCATGCGCGATACCGGAATCTGGGATTCCGGCTACCAGATCAGCGTCGGACTGATCGCGTTTGGCAAGCATACGACCGCAGTGGTACCGCATTTCCTCGACGTTGATTCCTTCGTAGCAGGAGGTCGGATAACCGTAGTAAACCCACAAGAAAGAACAGATTTTCATTTCCTTGCGAGCCGGGCTGAGTACCTCTACGCCGTCGGCGTTCATGCGGACGATCTCGCCCGGTCCCAGTTCTTTGTAGTCCGTGTATCCAAGGTTGATGTATGCAAAGCTTTCAAAGGAAACACAGAACGCACCATCTTTGCGTCCGATGATCGCCGGGGTACGTCCGAGGCGGTCACGGGAGATATAGATGCCCTCCGGGGTCAGCAGGAGAATGGTCATGGAACCCTTGATTTTTTCCTGTGCCAGTTTCAGACCTTCAACAAGGGAATCTGCCTGACTGATGATGGCGCCGACCAGCTCGGTTGCATTGATCTTGCCGCCGCTCATTTCCATGAAATGAATATGCCCTTTCTTAAATGCTTCCTGAATCAGCTCTTTTTCATTATTGATCTTGCCGACTGTGGTGATGGCATAGCTTCCTAAGTGCGACTGAATTAACAGAGGCTGCGGTTCCATATCTGAGATACAGCCGATGCCCATGTTACCCTGCATTTCATCGACATCGTGCTCAAATTTTGTACGGAACGGGGAATTCTCGATATTGTGGATAGAACGGCTGAAACCGTTTTCTCCATAAACCGCCATACCACCGCGTCGTGTTCCCAGATGGGAATGATAGTCCGTACCAAAAAAAAGATCCAGTGTACAGTTTGTTTTTGATGTGACACCAAAAAATCCGCCCATTTGTTACTTCCTTTCAACTCTTTTGTCAATAAACTCCATGTGTTACGTTGCACGCGTTGTGATGCGTAACGACATCATTTTTATCATAGCATATATTAGGTGTATTACACAATATGAAATATTTATTAAAAATACTTATGAATATTCTTTGGAACTGTTTACAGGCAGGCACATTTGGGATCGAAAGTGCCGTAAGAAAACGTGGTGGCAGCAGGAATTTGCCGTATTTAAATGCGAAGCCACGGCAAATTCCGTTACTGGGCACGTATGCGTGAACACTAACCTTGTCAGAAAAATGTAAGAAGTAAAATGGGACGAAGTGTTCTTAATAAAGGAAGAGTGTGATATAATAAAACCATTGTACGTGAGTATGTCACATGGTCGGCTGTTCCGGATTGCATCGGAATGGCAGAAGAAAAAGAAAACAATTTGGAGGGTTTGGAGCGGTATGAGAAAAACATGGAAAATGAGAGCAGCAGCACTGTTACTTACGGCGGTCTGTACGGTAGGGGCGTCGTTTGCGGCATATGCGGATGATGTGCCGTCCGGACCGGCATCGGATATGGAGCTGATTCAGAGGCGGGAGCAGGCGTCCGGTTCCCAGAATGAGGCGGGGGATGCACAGACGGCTGCTGGCAGCGAGAATCATGCTGGCGCAGCGGAAGGACAGCAGACAACAGAGAACCAGGAGACAGGAAATAACGGACAGACTGCTTCTGAAACACAGGGAACGGAGCAGGGGGACAGCCAGGTTCCGGATGGAATGGTAGCCAGCGGCGGTCGTTATATCGATCCGAATGCACCGATGGTGGCACTGACCTTTGATGATGGTCCGTATGCCCCGGTTGGAAACCGCATCATGGATTGCGCGGAACAGTACGGCGGCCGTGTGACCTTTTATGTGGTCGGAAACCGTGTGAATTCCTATAAGAGTGAGATTCAGCGGATGTATGCCAATGGGCATGAGATTGGAAATCACACGCAGGATCACAAGTATCTCCAGAAGTTAGGTGCACAGGAGATCCGTCAGCAGGTGGAGGCCTGCAATCAGGCGGTTGCCGCGATCACAGGCGAGGCACCGAAAACAGTTCGTCTTCCGGGCGGTGGAAAAAACAGCACTGTGCTTGCCAATATCAGCCAGCCGATCGTACTCTGGAATGTGGATACGCTGGACTGGAAGACGCGCAATGCGGCTTCATCGGTGCAGACCGTGTTAAACCAGGTAAAAGATGGCTCGGTGGTTCTGATGCATGAGCTTTACAATGCTTCCGGTGACGCGGCAGTCACGATCATTCCGGCGCTTGTGGAGCGCGGCTATCAGCTGGTGACGGTCAGTGAGCTGGCGCAGTTCCGCGGTGGACTGGCAGGCGGAACCGTCTATTACAGCTTCCACAAATAAGAGGCTGCATTCACATAAGGCGAAAGCCCCCATATTCTAACAGTAAGGGAAGAATATGGGGGCTTTTTCCTGTGAACCGGGCGAGAGAATGGATTCATTGCAATGAGGCGTACAGACGAGGACTGACAGGAAAAGGCGTCGGGGTGGCGATCCTGGACACAGGGGTATTTCTGCATCCGGATTTGGAAAATTGCGTTTACGGATTTCGGGATTTCCTTAAGAAAAAACAGCAGCCGTATGATGACAATGGGCATGGAACGCATGTGGCAGGGATGATTGCCGGCAGCGGCACGGCGTCGGCGGGACGCTATCAGGGTGTGGCGCCGGGGGCGCAGCTGGTCTGCCTGAAAGTGCTGGATCAGAGGGGAAATGGGTATGTATCGGATGTGCTGGCAGGGCTTCGCTGGGTGCGGCAGAATGGCAGCCAGTACGGGATCCGGATTATCAATATATCGGTTGGCTCCTTTACACCGAAGGGAATGAGCGAAGATTCGGCGCTGGTGCGCGGTGTCGATGCGGCGTGGGATGCCGGGTATGTGGTCGTGGTGGCAGCGGGAAATAATGGTCCAGCCGCGCACACGATCACAACGCCGGGGATCAGCCGGAAGGTCATCACGGTGGGATGTGCGGATGATGACCGGGAGGTAGAGGTGGCAGGCAGCCGGATGGTGGACTATTCGGGGCGGGGTCCGACGGACGCCTGCATCTGCAAGCCGGATATTGTGGCGCCTGGATCACGGATTGTGAGCTGTAACCTGCGGCGGAACGGGTACCGTTTTAAAAGCGGGACGTCCATGTCCACGCCGCTTGTCGCGGGGGCGGCGGCGCTTCTGCTGGAGCAGAACCCGGACATGACGAACCGGGATGTGAAGCTTCGCTTTAAAGAGCGGGCAGTGGATTTGGGGCTGCCGCGCAACCAGCAGGGCTGGGGGGCGCTGGATATCGGGCGGCTGTTAGAGTAGAAGCGGGGCGGTGCCAGATGACGTGTACAGGCAGGCATTTTTGCAACGGAAGGTTTTGTGTGAACAGTAATGGTGGCAGCGTAACTGTATCGTACGGAATTTCCTGAACTGAAAATTCCGTACGATACAGTTCTGGCAGCAGCTTTTCTCGTCAAAATAATAGACAGAACCAGCCGGAAAATGATATAATTGTAGATACTTTGAATCGCAGAATCAGGTTATAGATCCGGCAGCATCCTGCAGTGCGTCCGGGGGAAAACCAAAAGAAAACAGTTGACATTTACAGCCGGATCCGCTATGATAGAGCTAAGTTTAGAACATTTGTTCGTGATTGGCCGCGGAGCGGCGCTTTGGAGGGAAAGATGAATAAAGAAGACAAGCTGAAAGCATTGGATGCTGCGTTGACACAGATTGAGAAAGCATACGGAAAAGGCTCAGTGATGAAGCTGGGTGATTCTGGTGCGAATATGAATATAGAGACGATTCCGACCGGCTCCCTGAGCCTGGATATTGCACTGGGGCTGGGCGGTGTTCCGAAGGGACGAATCATCGAGGTATACGGACCTGAGTCCAGTGGTAAGACGACGGTTGCCCTGCATATGGTGGCAGAAGTACAGAAGAGAGGCGGTATCGCTGGATTTATCGATGCAGAGCACGCACTCGATCCGGCATATGCGAAGAAGATCGGTGTTGATATCGATAATCTGTATATCTCCCAGCCGGACAACGGCGAGCAGGCGCTTGAGATTACCGAGACGATGGTGCGCTCCGGTGCGATCGATATCGTGATTGTGGACTCGGTTGCCGCACTGGTTCCGAAGGCAGAGATTGACGGCGAGATGGGTGATTCCCACGTAGGTCTGCAGGCACGTCTGATGTCGCAGGCACTCAGAAAGCTGACCGCAGCAATCAGCCGTTCAAATTGCATCGTTATCTTTATCAACCAGCTGCGTGAGAAGGTTGGTATCATGTTCGGAAACCCGGAGGTTACGACCGGTGGACGGGCACTCAAGTTCTATTCTTCTGTCCGCATGGATGTCCGCCGGATTGAGTCTCTGAAGCAGGGCGGCGAAGTGATTGGAAACCGTGTCCGCATCAAGGTTGTGAAGAACAAGATTGCTCCGCCATTCCGTGAGGCAGAGTTTGATATCATGTTCGGAAAAGGTATTTCCCGTGAGGGCGATATCCTGGATCTGGCGGCGAAGGAGAACATCGTGGAGAAGAGCGGCGCCTGGTATGCTTATGAAGGCAGCAAGATCGGTCAGGGACGCGAGAACGCGAAGAATTTCCTGGCAGCAAATCCGGAAATCTGCCTTGAGATTGAGAACAAGGTACGTGTCAAATACGGACTTTCCGAAGACACGATGATGCCGGAGGCGTCCAAGGAAGCACCGACGGAGCTTCCGCCGGTAGGAGTGGACGCAGAGGACGAAAAATAGAGCAAAATCCTGTTACAGGGCACATATGTGTGAACAGTAACAGGAAAAGTTACAGCTGGCAGCGTGTGAACTGTAGCTATGAAAAGGGGCTGTATATGCGGATTGAACGCGTAGAATCCCTGGATAAGAGAAAGTGCAAAGTTTTCACGGATGAGGACTTTGCCTTTCTTTTATATAATGGGGAATTAGAAAAATATGGTGTCTGTGAGGGCGCGGTTTTGGAAGAAAGAACGGAGAGAGAGCTTTTGGATCTTTTAAGCCGCCGGGCACATGAGAGGGCGCTGAATCTTTTGAAGGTGCAGGACCGGACGGAAGGAGAAATGTGCCGCCGCCTTTTCCAGGACGGGTATCCGGATTCGATCGTGCAGGAGACGATTGGCTTTTTGCAGGAATATCATTTTGTGGACGATGCCAGATATGCGGCGAATTACCTGCAGGTTCATGGAAAGCGGAAAAGCCAGGCGGAATTGAAGCTTTACCTGCAGCGAAAAGGCATATCGCGCGAGATCATCCGGGAGCAGCTGGAAGAGACAGAACATGATTCGGGCGAGGCAATTCGCGTCTTGCTTGAGAAGAAGCATTACAGGGCGGGAGAGACAGCGCCGGAGGAGAAAAAAAAGATCATTGCCTATCTGATGAGGCGGGGATTTTCATGGGAAGATATCCGGAGAGAGATGAAGGAGCAGGAGGATGCACTTGGTTGACTTTCAGGCGCAGAGTCATTTATCAAAGATAATTTTGAATGGATTCTGTTTCATGACTGTGAACGTGCAAATGTATTATGAAACAGAACAGAACGCTGTCTGAAGGTGTCCCAGGAAGCTGGTAGGAAGCGCTTATTCTGCTTGACATACTGTATAAAACCGTTTAAAATTATAGTATTGTATTTTCGTACAATGAAAACTAAATAAGGAGGTGCTCCTGTGTCACAAGTAATAATTGCGGTTATCGTTACAGGTGTTATTGTAGCAGCTATTACTTGGGTCGTTGCGAACCAGCATCGCCAGAAGACATATGAGGCGAAGATTGGAAGCGCAGAAGAACGATCCAGGGAAATAATAGATGAAGCATTGAAAATTGCTGAGACAAAGAAGCGAGAAGCTCTCCTTGAAGCGAAGGAAGAGTCTTTAAAGACAAAGAATGAGCTTGAGAAAGAAACAAAGGAAAGAAGAGCTGAGCTTCAGCGCTATGAAAGACGTGTACTGAGCAAAGAAGAAAACCTGGACAAAAAAGCAGAAGCGATGGAAAAGCGTGAAGCGGGTATGAATGTCAAGGAGGAGGCACTCAAGAGAAAGACTGCGGAGGCAGAGGCTCTCTATGAGAAAGGTATGCTGGAACTGGAGAAGATCTCCGGTTTAACCTCTGAACAGGCAAAGGAATATCTGCTGCGTTCCGTGGAAGAAGATGTAAAGCATGATACGGCGAAGCTGATCAAAGATCTCGAGGCGAAAGCGAAAGAGGAAGCAGAGAAGAAAGCCAAGGATTATGTGGTGACAGCGATTCAGCGCTGTGCTGCGGATCATGTGGCTGAGACAACCGTATCAGTCGTACAGCTTCCGAATGATGAGATGAAGGGACGAATTATCGGACGTGAGGGAAGAAATATTCGTACACTGGAGACTCTGACGGGCGTGGAACTGATCATCGACGATACGCCGGAGGCAGTTGTCCTGTCTGGCTTCGATCCAATCCGGAGAGAGGTAGCGCGTATTGCACTGGAACGTCTGATTGTGGATGGACGGATTCATCCGGCCAGAATCGAAGAGATGGTAGAGAAAGCACAGAAAGAAGTGGAAAACATGATGCGCGAGGAGGGCGAAGCGGCTCTTCTGGAAGTTGGCATTCATGGTATCCATCCGGAACTTGTCAAGCTGCTTGGTAAGATGAAATTCCGGACAAGCTACGGTCAGAATGCATTGAAGCATTCGATTGAGGTTGCACAGTTAGCCGGACTTCTGGCGGCTGAGGTGGGCGTCGATGTACGGACCGCTAAACGTGCAGGTTTATTACATGATATTGGAAAGGCAGTCGATCACGAGCAGGAGGGAACCCACGTAGAACTGGGTGTGGCGCTCTGTAAGAAGTACAAAGAGTCCGCAACCGTTATCAATGCAGTGGAAGCCCATCACGGCGATGTAGAGCCACAGAGCTTGATTGCATGTCTGGTACAGGCAGCTGATACGATTTCAGCGGCACGTCCAGGTGCGAGACGAGAGACTCTGGAAACATATACCAACCGTCTGAAACAGCTGGAGGATATCACGAACTCCTATAAGGGTGTTGATAAATCCTACGCAATTCAGGCAGGTCGCGAGGTGCGTATCATGGTTGTACCGGAACAGGTCAGCGACGATGATATGGTTCTGATGGCGAGAGAGATTTCAAAGCGGATTCAGGAAGAGTTACAGTATCCGGGACAGATCAAGGTCAATGTAATCCGTGAATCGAGAGTTACCGAGTACGCCAAATAAAACCCGGCAGCAGGGCTGCATGGAGTAAACTTGAGCATGAAAATAAAAGTCTTATGGATGAAGATACATTACATTCATAAGACTTTTTTGTTTCATGGGAAATTGCGTCCTATGAAACAAAAAAACGCTCCGCGAGGATGCGCGCTCGCGCGAAGCAGAAACATGTCGCAAGCGACCGCGCGAGACGCCCGAATGTGCCAAGGCACATTCTTTACATCTTTTTTAAGAGAGAAAGAAATACAGAAAAATACAGGTTTTTTTCATGAAGCGGAAAACGGAAACTTTGTTTTTCGGACAGACTGAAAATTTGCATGAGCAGGGTAAAATAAAGGGGCGTGAGCGTGAAGGCAGGCGGAGAAATTTTGCTTGCAAACTGTCCAAAAGACGAGTATTATAGCATGATAGAGTTGAAAAATAGTGATTATTTAGCAGCTTCATGCATTTATTGTGGCGTAATGGTAAGAAGATTGAACCGTTATCAAGATGCTGAATAAAAAGCCAGATGTGGCTGTTGGAAAGAGTAGCTGCAGTCAGACAACAAATGGAGGATCATCCGGCAGGGAAGTGCCAGATGGCAGATGGAGGGAGACAAAGATTATGGCGAAAATTGGTTTTATCGGAATGGGAAATATCGGCTATGCGATCATGCGAAGCCTGCTGAACAAATATAAAACGGAAGACATCACTTTTACGGATCTGAACCGCCGGAGAGTGGCACAGATAGAGAAAGAGACAGGTGTCAAGGCGGTTGACACAAACCAGGATTGTGCGGAAAATGCAAAATATATCGTATTAGCTATAAAACCGCAGTTTTATGACAATGTACTGGCAGATATCAAGGACCATGTAACGAAAGAAAATATTATTATTTCGATTGCACCGGGTATCACGATTGACAGTGTCAACGAGAAGCTGGGCGGTGACCGCCGTATCGTGCGTGCGATGCCGAACACGCCGGCGCTGATCGGCGAGGGTATGACAGGTGTCTGCTATGACAAGAAGCTGTTTGAAGAGACAGAAAAGCAGATGATCAGCAATTTCTTTGAATCTTTTGGTATGATGGAGATCGTTCCGGAATATATGATGAATGCGGTTGTATGTATCAGTTCCAGTGCACCGGCATACATCTATATGTTCATCGAGGCGCTGGCAGATGCGGGCGTTAAGTACGGCATGCCGCGAGATGTGGCTTACCGGATGGCGGCGCAGGGCGTTGTCGGCAGTGCGAAGATGGTACTCGAGACTGGCAAGCATCCGGGCGCACTCAAAGATGATGTCTGCTCGCCGGGTGGCACGACGATCTACGCGGTCAGCGTCCTGGAGGAGTATGGTTTGCGGAATGCGGTTATCAAGGCATGTGACGCATGCTACGAGAAGTGCATCGACTTGAAATAGTGAAAAAATGTTGAAAAAGAACCCAGAAGGAACCTGGACATAAGGGTGAGGGAATATGGAACAGAAAGTAGAAAAGCAGGCATCGCTGGAGTCCGTGTCGGTCAAACGTCTGAAACGAGAGTTAAAATATCAGGGAACCATCTTGAAAATGTACGAAGATACCGTCGAGGTAAACGGACATCAGGCAAAATGGGATTTTATCCATCATGACGGCGCGGCAGCGGTGCTTCCGGTTACGGAGGATGGAAAGATTCTCATGGTGCGTCAGTACCGCAATGCGCTGGACCGCTATACACTGGAGATTCCGGCTGGTAAGCTGGATTCGCCGGATGAGGCGAAGATTGACTGCGCGTACCGCGAGCTGGAAGAGGAGACGGGCTACCGTTGTGACCATCTGGAATATCTGATGAGCGTCAACACAACGATCGCGTTCTGTGATGAGGCGCTGGATATTTTTCTGGCACGCGATCTCAAGAAAACCCATCAGCATCTTGACCCGGACGAGGAGATTGAGGTAGAGGCGTGGGAACTTTCCGACCTTTTGAAACGGATCTACGCAGGAGAGCTGACGGATGGAAAGACTGTGTCCGCGATTCTGGCGTATGCCTGCAAAGCAGGACAGAAGTAAAAATAAGGATCAGCGAAGCACTGTAAGTATCTGTGATGAAATAAATATATGGATTAAACGCTGAAAGACGCATGAAGCTAACAGCATATAGAGGCAGATATAAAGGCATATTATAAAAAACACTGAATACAGATAAGGTAACAAAGGAATAGGCAGGGATTGCATGTGAAAAGAAGATTCCGGCTTCCGGCTTTAAGTACCTGGGATGTATCAGTGTTTTTTTGGATCCTTGGGATTGTATTGGGGACGATAGCAGCCGTTTGTTTTCAAATTTCGTCCGGGAGCGGACATGCCGGGCTGGAAAGTGTGCTGGCAGCGAGGCTTGGACAAGAAATTGGAGATCTATCGGGTGCCGGGGGGCATCTAAACGCCGGAATGAAGGCAGCCAGCCGGGGAACTTTGTTTTTTCAGGTCTGGCTGCAGCGGTCAGGGATGGCGCTGATGCTGTGGCTGGCAGGTATGACGCCGGTCGCATGCCTGGCTGCGTGGGGGGCTTGTCTCGTCTTAGGTCTGGAGCAGGCATGGCTGCTGGCAGGGTTTACTGGCTGGGGCGGTTTTTGGGGACTGCCTGTATTTGTGGCGACGTTATTTCCACAGGTGGTGTTTTATATTCCTGTGTTCTGGCTGCTTCTTTCCTGGGCGCTTGCAAAGGAGAGGCGGATACGGACGGCTGGATTTTTAATCCTTTTATTGGTGCTGGGGATGGGAACAGCGCTGGAAGTGTGGCTGAATCCTGGTTTTGTATCATTACTGGTCTCACGCTGCCCATTTTAATGGGGCTGTCCGAATAAAAATATAATTCAAAATTTACAACATATGGGGGTAAAAAAAGTGGACGCACCATATGTTGTATTTTTATGTAAATCAGTCGAAAAATGTAGGAAAAGTGGGGAAAATTATGTTTGATTTTATAGGAAAATGTAGATATAATGATACCTGCGGACGATAAAAGCCCTGTTTGTGGAGAAGAAGGTAAGTTGCAGATAGGGTGAGAAAACCTCAGGAGAATGGATGGTTCAGATGGAGGAATCGATAGGATTGCCGCGAAACGATATCTGCCCCGCAGGCTGGGGCTTTGGCAGAAAATGCCGTGAATAAAAGAATGGCGGAAATGGTTACGAGAACAGATTGGGGAAGTATGAGAGGGGAAGTAGACAGATTTGAACAGTACCTGCGGGAGGTAAAACAGGCATCGGAAAATACCGTACAGTCATATCGGAGAGATCTGATGCAGATGATTACTTATCTGGAGGAGAAAGGGATCCGGGAGGCGGCGAAGGTGACAAAGACCAGCCTGCATGGATATATTCTTCATATGGAAGAGCAGGGAAAGGCGGCTACCACCATTTCACGGATGATGGCGGCGATGAAAGCGTTTTTTAATTATGAATGTATGCAGGCGCGCATCCGGCGGAACCCGGCGGAGAGTCTGCATGCGCCGAAAGTAGAGAAAAAGGCGCCGGTGATCCTGAGTGTCGATCAGGTATCGGCGCTTCTGGCACAGCCATCCGGGCAGACGCCGAAGGAGATCCGGGACAAGGCGATGCTGGCTCTTTTATATGCGACCGGAATCCGGGTGTCAGAGCTTATAGGGATCCAGATGGAAGATATCAATATGAACATTGGATTTCTGGTCTGTCGCGACGGGGAGAGGGAGCGGACGATCCCATTTGGACGTTCGGCGAAAGCAACGCTGGAGGAGTATTTGGAACATGCGAGAAACGAGCTGCTGCGTGGAAAGGGATCGGACTATTTCTTTGTCAACTGTACAGGCGGCGCGATGAGCCGGCAGGGATTCTGGAAGATTATCAAATATTACGGCGAGAAAGCCGGGATTGAGGAAGATATCACGCCGCATACGCTGCGCCATTCCTTTGCGGCGCACCTGATTGCGAGAGGTGCAGACATGCGGGCGGTTCAGACGATTCTCGGACATTCGGATATGGCAACGACGCAGATGTATGCGGCGTACCGGGGAGATTGAAAAATATCATATAAATTATAAAAGTAAAGCACCTGTTTTGTGAAAGACTTGACAAAACAGGTGCTTTACTATATACTTTAGTGGTTTAAAGCGCAACTGTTTAACGCGGATGAGGAAATGTGAAGGAGAAAGACAATGGAGCAAGTACATTTAAAGTACGGAACGTCGGCGGTCGATTTTGAGATTGACGGTGCGAAGAGTGTAAAATACCTGTATGAAAATAAGATGCGGGTCATTGAAGATATAAAAGCAGAATTTCTGCATTGTGTGACGGATGGTGTGATTGGCACGAAGCCGTTAAAGGAATTGATTGCACCGACCGATCCGGTTACGATCGTAATCAGTGATATGACGCGTTTCTGGATGCGTCAGGACGTGATCTGCGAGCTTGTGGTAAAATATCTGCACGATGAGATGGGCGTGGGATATAACCAGATTGCGGTTGTGGTTGCACTGGGAACACACCGCAAGAATACGGCGGAGGACCGCAGAAAACTTGCAAGCGAGTTTGTCTACGACCATGTAGCGAGCGTGACTGACCATGACTGCGATGCGCCGGATCTGGTATACATCGGTACGACGTCCTTCGGAACGCGTGTATCGGTCAATCCGCTGGCAGTCGGCAGAAAGGTCATCTGCATCGGCGGTACGGTGCACCATCTGATGGCAGGCTACGGCGGCGGAAGAAAGAGCATCGTTCCAGGTATTGCTTCCCGTGAGACGATCCGCATGAACCATGAGCGTGCGCTGGATCCGGAGAAACCGATGACGGATATGCGTGTCGGCAGCGGTCTGGTGGAGAACAACCCGATCAACCTGGATATGCGCGAGGCAGGTGCCATGGTACATGTTACGTTCGGTATCAATATCGTGGTAGATACGTCTTCCCGCCACAGCGGTTTATTCTGTGGTGAGTTTGACAAGGCATGGCAGGCAAGCTGCAGTTATGTACAGAAGGGATACGGACTGCCGATCGACTATCAGGCAGATGTCGTAATTGCAAGCTGTGGCGGTTTCCCGAAGGATCTGAATTTTTATCAGTCCACCAAGACGCTGTTTAACGCATCGAGAGCGGTCAAAGAGGGCGGTACACTCATTATGCTGGCGGAATGCCCGGAGGGAAGCGGTTCCAAGGATTTCTTCGACTGGATTAAGCCTCTCTCTAAGGGATGCCTGGATGAGGCACTGCGTGCGTCTTTTACCATCGGCGGCTATATTTTCTACGCAGCCTGTGAGTCCATCCGTCGTTCGAAGACGCTGCTTCTGTCTTCCATGGAGCCGGAGCTGGTTCGGGATATGGGCGTAAGATCATTTAAAGATATGAAGGATCTGCTGGCAGAGGTAGACTTTAACGGAAAAGATGTATATGTAATTCCGTACGGCGGAAGCGTGCTCCCACAGACAAAGGAAGCCTACGAGCGTATTTGCCGCGAGGCAGAGGAAAATGGAGGCGCGAAGTAATGAATATTCCGCTGCTAATTGTTATTTTATATGTGCTTCTGCTGTTTGGCATCAGTATCTATGTGTCTTACAGCCAGAAAAAGGATTCAGAGAACTTCCTTTTATATAAAGGAAAAAATAATGCGTTTGTCGTGGCAGCTAGTATCGCGGGTCTGGCGATCGGCGGTGCTTCGACGATCGGTATCGCGGAGAACGCCTTTACCGTGGGGCTGTCGGCAGGCTGGTATGATACAGCATGGGCGATCGGTGCGGTTGTTTCTTCTATGCTGGCAGTCCGTTACCTGCGTAGAAGCCAGTACACGACCATCAGCGGTCTTGTAAGGGACCTCTACGGCACAAAGACGAGCTTTATCATGGTCATTGCCATGTGTATCATCCAGTCAGGCATCATCGCCCTGCAGTACAAGGCGGGCGGCTCGATTCTGGCATCGCTTCTGCCGGATATTTTCACGGTTCAGAGCGGTACGTTCTTCTCTTTCCTGATCTTCATGCTGGTAGCAGTGATCGGCGGTATGGGAAGTGTTTCTTTGACAAATGTACTGAATCTGGTACTGATCTATGTCGGCGTTATCCTGGCGGCGGCGCTGGTTCTCTGGAACCACGGCGGCTGGGAGGCGATTGACGTACTGACGAAAGCTGACCCGGACACACCGTACCTGAGCCTGACAGCTGGTATGGGCTGGATGGGGATTTTGAGCTGGATTGTCGTTATGCTGGGTAATACAAACTCCGTTCAGGGCGTTGTCCAGATCGGTCTGACCGGCAAGAGCGACCGTTCGGCAACAGTTGGATTCATCGTTGGCGCGATCCTGATGGTTCCGGTTGGATTTATCTGTGCGCTGCTCGGTGTAGCGAGCCGTGCGCTTCTGCCGGAAGGCATCGGTGGCACTGCCAATGATCCTGATGAGCATTCCTCCGGTACTTGGCGGCATCACGCTGTCCGGTCTGTGGGCGGCTGATATGGGAACCGGCTGCTCCATGATTATCGGCCTGGCGACGACCGTCAGCACGGATATTATCGGAAAGATTCCGGGTGTTTCGCTGAATGACCGTTAGAAACATATTTTAAATAAGGTAATCGTTGTACTCAGCAGCTTGGTTACCTACCTGATTGCAACTCAGATGGGCGCGATTTTAAGCGCGATGCAGAAAGCGCTTTCTCTGGCGATCGGTACTTCGTTTATCGTCATCGGCTGTCTGCTGTGCCCGAAATTCTCCAGCCGCAAGGCAGGTTTCTGGACCATCATGGCTTCGATTGTGTCGATCGTGGCATGGAATATGGTTCCAGCGCTGGTTCCGGTATTTAAGAATGTTGGATTCTTTATGCTGGCAGTCTGCGGGGCTGTGTTTATTCTGATTAGTCTGGTGGATCCGGAGAAGGTTAAACAGTAAGAGGCGTTTGATTTAAATAGAAGAGCCCAAAAAAATAGAAGAGTTTGTAACTGTTCAGTAGGTCTGCGCATTTACTGCGCTGACCGTACGAAAACATGGGTCAGCAGGCAAAAATCCCATTGCCGTAGGCAATGGGATTTTTGCGCGTGACTGTGA
>SAMEA3387500__coassemble_1212_pt1 | contig 18934 bp, 9 predicted proteins | sample SAMEA3387500__metabat2_high_PE_009 | metagenome-assembled genome bin SAMEA3387500 (sample SAMEA3387500) | Felis catus | biome: Faeces | place: United Kingdom | collected 2012 | reverse complement strand
GTGTACGCCGTTGCAGCTCGTCTCACCAACCGCATACAGGTGGTCCATCGTCGTCTCGGAGAAATGATCAACATAGATACCGCCCATAAAATAATGCTGCGCCGGTACGACCGGAGCCGGTTCCTTCGTGATATCGTAGCCCTCTTTTAAGCACTCCTCATAAATGTGCGGAAAATGGTTCCGGATCGTCTCCTCCGGAACTGCCTTAAACGACAGCCATACATGATCGCTGCCCTCTTTTTCCATCTCTTTCTCGATCGCCTGCGTCACCACATCACGCGGCAGAAGCTCATCGACAAAGCGCTCGCCCTTTCCATTTAACAGAACTGCCCCCTCGCCGCGGGTCGATTCTGAAATCAGGAAGCTGCGTCCCGGCTTCTTGCTGTACAGGCTGGTCGGATGAATCTGGACATAATCGAGATGCTCCAGACGCACGCCGTGTTTCTTTGCTACATCCAGTCCATCGCCCGTCAGGCTCGGGAAGTTCGTCGAATGCTTGTAAAGCCCGCCGATGCCGCCGGTCGCCAGAACCGTGTCTTTCGCATGGAGCTTTAAAATATCGCCGGCGGCATTCTTTGCCAGAATGCCGGTGCAGATACCATTTTCAACCAAAATATCTGTCATAACGGTATATTCCCGGATTTCTACATTCGGAAGTTCTTTTACACGCGTCTGCAGGGTCGTCGTGATCTCTTTTCCCGTGATGTCCTCATGGAAACAGATACGCGGCTGCGAATGCGCGCCCTCCTTTGTATATTTTAAACTGCCATCTGGATTTTTGTCAAACCCTACGCCTAATTTCAGCAGATTATTTATCACATCCCGGCTGGAGCGGATCATGATATCCACACTCTCCTTGCGGTTCTCGTAGTGTCCCGCGCGCATCGTGTCCTCAAAATACGCATCATAATCCGTCTCATCCCGCAGCACGCAGATACCTCCCTGCGCCAGCATGGAATCACAGCTCTCTATATCTTCCTTGCAAATCATTAAGATCCGGTCTTCCGACGGCAGGTTTAAAGCGGTGTACAGACCGCCTACGCCACACCCGACGATGACCACATCATAATTTTCCTCCCGGACCATTTTGTTGCCTTCCTTTCTATACCATAAGTTTGCACTTATCTTTTTATCCCGCAGATAGTTCAGCCTTCAACTCGCAGAATACTATCTGCCACTCTATGCTCCTATCGCAAACAGAGTTCTCTTTCAATCCAAAACTTCATTTGTGCATCCGCACCAGTATAGCACATATTGTTTCATGTGACAAGACATATGTAATGATATTTTGGGCGATTCTGCAAAAAACATATTACTATTCACGCATACGTGCCCAGTAACCAAAAAACTCCAGTTTCATTGACAGCCCACCATAAATCCATTAAAATACCTACTATAATAAGGTATTTTACCGAATTAAATTTAAGCATACGAAGAGAAGGTATTTTCATGAAAATCAATCACGTACACGCAGTCTATTTCAGCCCGACCGGCAACGCGAAAAAGGTTGTTACCACGCTGGCGCAGGCGATCGCTGACACACTCGGCGTCCCGATGGATTCCTATGATTTCACGCTGCCGGAAAGCCGCGAAAAAGTTCATACATACGGGGCAGACGATCTGCTCGTCATCGGCACCCCGGTCTACGCGGGACGCATCCCGAACAAGATGCTCCCATTTGTACAGACCCATTTTGAGGGAAATGGCGCGCTCGCCATTCCGGTGGCTGTCTTCGGAAACCGTAACTTCGACAATGGGCTCATCGAGCTTCGCAATGAATTAGAGGCGCACGGCTTCCACACCATCGCAGGTGCCGGTATCCCGACCGAGCACGTATTCAGCGACAAGCTGGCAACCGGACGTCCAGATGCGGATGATCTCGCACAGATCCACGCGTTCGGCATCAAGGCGGCTGAAAAGGTCGCTTCCCTGACCGAAATCCCGGCTCCGATTGCTGTGCGCGGCGATGATCCGGTCGGACCATATTACACCCCGCTCGGCACCGACGGAAAACCGGCTGTCTTCCTGAAAGCCAAACCAGTCACTGATCCGGAAAAATGTACTGGCTGCGGCATCTGTGCAACAGTCTGTCCGATGGGATCCATCCCGGCAGATGCACCGGACACCTGCACCGGTATCTGCATTAAATGTCAGGCGTGCATCAAGATCTGCCCGGCTGGCGCGAAACACTTCGACAATGAGGCCTTTCTGTCCCACGTCGCGATGCTGGAGCAGAACTATACGCGCAGAAGTGAGGCGGAGTATTTTATTTAAAAAATATATTTTGACAAACGGCAGCTGCCAAACAGGAAGAGATACTTACTGTATCCACCTGTTTAGCAGCTGCCGTTTGATTTATATCTGTTCGATTTATACCTGTTTACAACGTTTCTGCGTCTTTATCATCACCGTTTTCTTTTAGTTTTTACGGTTCTCTTCTTCCTCCCGTCTGCCGCTCATCCATACATAAGCAGATGCGATCAGTCCGAGTGTCAGCATCAGAGCCGATGTGTTTACTCCGTCCTCTCCTGTCTTCGGAAGTCCCTGTGCAGGAATGTTTTCAATCGGCACTTCCGCCGGCTGTTCCGGAAGCACCGGTTCTTCGGTGACTGTCCCCGGTCCCGCAGAGGTTGTCTTCTTTCCGTCAGAACTGGAACCGCCGCCTCCATGACCGCCGTGGCTTCCGCCACCCCCATGATCCGGGGTTGGATCTGGCTTCGGAGCTGTCTTTCCGTTGACAAAGTTTACTTTCAGGGTTTCGCCGCCTTTGATTGCGCCCATATAAACCACAGCGCTCTCCACGCCGGTGGCCGGGTTAATCACACTGCTCACCCCTTTTTCGACTGTCATCTGCTGATACGATTCTTCATCGCAGATCACATAAATATTGGAATCCACCTTATATCCATCTGGCGCCGCCTTTTCCTGAAGGTAATAGACCACTCCCTCTAAAAGTGCATAATCAATATTCAGGGTTCCGTTGGTCGTCGAGACGGTATAATTTAACTCTTTGTTGTCCGGATCGTACTCAACCCAGCCATAATATCCATCTTTTACCAGTTTCTGGCTCTTCGTCCCATCTTCATTTTCTACCGTTTCGTAGACCGGATCCACATAAACACAGTATTTTGTCACATCCGTTGTCTTCTGATTTCCCTGTTCATCTGTCTCCGTCTTGCTGTCTATATACCAGAGATAGAACGAAGTCTGCCCCTCGCCCTCGTCATCTCCGAGCTGGCTGCCATCCGTATCTACCTTGGTCAGGTTGAAGGTGCCATCCTGCTGTTTGAGAACCATGGAACTGTACCAGTTCCAGGCGGTATTTTGATAATCATTATCCGCACGCGGACCATCAATATTGGTTGCCATCGTAAATGCCACCCAGGTGGCTTCTTCCGATGAGACGCCCGATCTTAAGAGTGCATTAAAATATGCATTTGCCTTATCCCATGCACCATCCGTTTCATTTAACTTATCCGCCATATAATCGCCGATCGTCATCTCACACCCATCCGTCGCCCAATTTCCATGACTATGACCGTGACCCAGATTTTCATTTTCCAGGAATTTTTTCATATCCTCCTGGCTGCCAACATTGAAGCTGAAAATATTCTGATAAAAATTATCATACTGACTGCTGGAATGAAGCAGCATCGGATCCAGCGATTTCAGGGATGCATTATCAGCCGCCCCCGATTTCGTCAGTTCATCCATAGCCGTCTCATTCTTCGAAAGCAGCTCCTCGATGGTCGCATAAGAAGTACCGTCTTTCTCGTTATAATATTTCAGGACCTCCTGTGCAAGCGTTGTATTATTTTTAGACAGATAATTTTTTACCGCCATCTGAATCCTCGAAGCAGATGGCTTGAGCGCATTTATCTCACTTCCGCGCACATAAGGCGCATAATAGTTACTTCCATCTGCCTTGATGGCATAATTATTCTTTCCAGATGACGGAACCAATTTTACTACGTATTTTCCAGATCCTTTCGGATTCTCCTCTATCTGCGCCTGATTAAACTCTCCATAATAGCAATCATATTTTTCTGAATATAAATAATATTTATTGCGAATCTTATAAACCGGCGTTCCGATTTTAATATCTTTCTTTGTCAGTTTCTGTGAATGGGAGGTTGTCAAATTTCCATCTTTGTCGATTCCATACTGCCACTGGGACTGTGTATCCTGAAGTGCCTTATCGACTAGATCTTCAATTACTCCGGTTGTACTCGCATTCTCAATGTCATACTTCGGTGAAAGAAAGCCTTTTGTATAATCTTCCGGCAGCTCCTGACCGTCAAATCCAGTCACACCTGTGTGATCCGAATTGCTCATATCCGGAGTCGATACCGTAAAGCTGTTATTTTTATACACGTAGGTGTGTTTGGAGCCATTTGTAAGATAGACATCAAACACGGTCGTACAGCCCGGTTCTTCATAGAGACTCGCTGTACCATTTACCGGATTATAAATGTATTCAACGCCGCCGAATGACTGGCGAATCGTTGAACCATAAAACTGTGCATCATCCAGTTCCTTCGCTCCGTCTTCTGTCTTAAACCACTCATCAAACTGCTTCTTTCCAGCCGCATTGATCTCTTCCATCACCTTGCTCAGCTCAATCGTCTGGTCACCCTTGGCATCTTCTTTGATATTAAAGGTTACCTTAAATTTTCCAGTTTCTTTATCATAAATATATTCATAATCCTTCTCTTCTGGTAAAACAGGTTTTACCTCCGTCTCCTGGCTGCCGCCCGTCTGGTTCCCGGAATTATCCACATTTTCCTGTCCATTCTGAGAATTAGAATCCCCGGCTGTTCCCGACACCGAACCTGCAGAGCCTGTACCGGAATTGGAATCCGATTCGTTCTTTTTCGAGTCGGACGGCGCGCCCGGAATAATTTCTACTGTATCGGACTGAGATGGGCGTTCGATCGAATCGTATGAATTATCCGTCTGTTCACCCGACGGATTCTGACCGTTTTCTTCCCCTGTCTGGCTGTTTCCATTTTCATTCACAGAACCCACCGTTCCGGCTTCATTTCCTTCATCAGCTCCATCTGAGCCCTCATCTCCAGAAACATCCGCTACCGTAGAACCATCCTGCATCTTTCCCAGCAGTATTCTCTGCCTGTTTTCTTTCTCCATCCACTTATCCAGATCGACTTTCTCCTGCGTTCCCGCTGTGTCCACGCTTTCTTTGACAACTGCCGCATCATCCGCATAAGCAGTCGCCGTACCGAAGGAACTAAACGACAGCATCAGCGCCAGCAATACTGCTATCGGACGGCGCATCTGATTTTTATACTTCCGTCTCCGGCTCCTTCCCCTGATTTTTCTCTCTTCCATTCCTTTACCTCCCTTGATAGATCTATTTCCAGATGCAGTAGCGTATAAACATTTCTTTCCGGTCCGTTTCCATGTTATGTCTTTCTGTCTATCCAGTTACTGCATCATGGTAACGCATTTTGTTTTTCCACATCTGGAACATTCCCCATCTTATTCTGTGGCACTTTCGGTTCCAAAAGTGCCTACCCGTGAACAGTTACTATTCTGCCGCCTCATACGCATATAGAATTGTCCGGGCATTGTTAAATTCATAACTGCATGTCACAAATGAATACAAACGCACGATCGTCCCCTCGATCGGCGCGGACGCGCTCGCGCCCGCTGTCATCTGCTGAATATACGAAGCAAATTCTTCCCCCGATGCAAACTCCGTTTTCCGGCGGATCGCATCCGGCGATGTGCAGACAGCCGCCAGGGCTTTTAAATGAATCTCCCGCTCCAGCGTATAAAGAATGATTTCTGAATGCTGATCGAAATAGCCCTGATCCTTGTATCTGGAAATGTCCTTAAACATACTTCCATTCTTCATGTGATGGCCGTACAGCACATTATGCAGGGACGAAAAATCTGCCCGATCGGCATAGTCCAGAAAAATCGTGCCCGCCGTGCTCTTCTGTCCGTTCAGGTCACGGTGCAGGTAATAATCATTGTCCTTCCCCTGAACCACTGGATAATTGATCTGAGTTCCCGGAATCTGAATCCAGGCAACGACGTCCGGATTCTGGGAATCCAGCACTGCGAAATCAATTGCTGACACATATTCTGTCTCCTTTATTGCATTCGTCTCATCTATCTCATTTTCCACTTCTGGCACTTTTTTCTCCGGCATTGTTTCTCCTGTCGTCCCTGCTTCCGACATTCCCACAACCTGAGCGGTCAGCTCTTCATGCGCCTTCTCCTGACGCATTTCATCCCATTTATGCATTGCCACCCCCGCTGTACCGAACGCCAGACAGATGACAGCTATCACAGCCGCTGCTTTCCGTGTCCACTTTTGCATCGATCCCTCCATCTTTGCCCGTGAAACGTTCTGCGCCTTTATTTATTAAGCAAATTATATATTTTTATAAATGATGTATAAATTTGCATACAAAACGAAACAGATAACAGCATAGTTTTAGGACAGCGCCATTATTTCTGGCGCCGCCCTACAAACCTGCTCTTATAACCGGGCAATTTTTATTTTTCTATGTCTTGTCTTACTCTTCCGTCTTTTTTCTGCCCGTCATTAATACATAAGCTGCTGCCATCATTCCAATTGCCAGCAGAGCCATCGGCACATCCATCTGATCCGTATCTCCGGTCTTCGGAAGTCCTTCTGCCGGTACAACCGGCTGAGGTTCTGGTACAACCGGTGTAACCGGTTCCGTCGGCTGTGCTGCCGGTCCCGACGCGGTTGTGGTCGAAGACTTTTTACTGCCAGAACTACTTCCACCGCCGTGACCGCCGTGGCTTCCGCCTCCGTTATTGTCTGGATTCGGGGTCGGAGTAGGATCAGGTCCCGGTTCCGGGGTTCCATGTTCTACCACATATGATACGGTCGGCTTCGCAAATTCCTCTGACCGATACTCATTTCCACGGCTGTCTACCGGATACAGAACCGCCTCCTGATTGGTATAAAGCCCTTCATAGTGCTGGCTGCCGTCCCGGTCATATTTTCCATACGTTCCATCCGCCGTCTTTGGGTTTATCAGTTTTACGGTATAGGTAAGCTGCACCGGTGCAAAGTTTGAAACTGGTTCTTCTATATACCAGGTAAACATCTCTGTCTCTGCCTTATTTCCTGCGTCATATACCACTTTAAAACGGTAATTCTGCGGTCCCGGTTCTCCGTCTCCAAAATACCAGGTGTTGCCCTCCTGATACATAGAAAGCGCTTTTCCCCCTACTGTCAGCTGGTCTAAGTGATCGAAATCAAAGTTATAATCCTCTTTCACATAGCCCATATAATCTTTCACAACAGAACCTTTATCAACGGCATACAAAATATCATTTTTTATACTGTCAAATGAAACCTGCTTTCCGTTCGCAAGGTACCGCATGAAACTCATTCCCCACTCATAGTTACTTGCCGTTCCGAGCGGCGTAATCGGCATCGCATAGCAGTGATATCCTTCCGAAGCTGCCTGTGCATACGCCTCGTAGGAAAGATATAATGCCTTATCGATCGAATTCACATATTTTCCTGCTTCCTCCACCGGTGTAATAAGCGATACATCCGGTTCCGTCCCATATGGATAGTCGTGTGTATCCTTCTGCTCTGAAAGTCTGGCTTCTATGCCGGTCAGCCATGCATTCCAGTCCGCCGGTGCCTGATTATTTCCATACTTGGAATTCCAGTTATCCGGCCCTGCAAAATGTTTCGGAGAATCTGCCATAAATCCCCAGGCAACCGCCGTCGGATTCTCATTAAACATATAGGTAATACCATCACTGACAACTACCAGTGTCTTGCGTTCATCTGCCACTCCTGTATCCTGGTCTAACATCGATTTACCCGCTAAAATACCTGCGTGAAGATTGGTTCCACTCTTAATCTCCCGACAAATGGCTGCTTCAATCGCCTCATATTGGGTCTCCAAATCCATAAATCCATCCGTATGGGCTTCCTTGTTAAAGAGCACTACTCCCACTTTGACCTTTGCTCCCTTTTCCTGCACTTCTTTCTTGAGGTTCTGAAGCATTTCCAACGCCTTCTCTTTCAGTCCCATGCTGGTTGATTTATCTAAGACAAGCACCACATCACTTACCAGCTGCTCCTCCGCTGACGGCAAAGACAAAGCCACTTGAGACTTAAAATTTTCATCCAGCTGTTCCGCTGTCTTCGATTTAGAAGTTCCTCCCTCTGGAATCGTCGGAAGTTCTCCTCCCGGAATCGTATATGATACAGTCGGTTTCGAAAATACTTCCGTTTTTCCTTTTTCCTGATCGCTTCCAACCGGATGCAGCACTGCTTTCTGGTTCGTATAAAGTCCATCATACTCTTCACTTCCGTCTTCATCGTACCGTCCATACGATTCTCCTGGATTGTTCTTCGGATTTACCAGTTTTACCGTATAGGTCAGCTGCACCGGTTCATTATTTTTTACCGCCTCATTCATCGTCCAGACGAAATGTTCTCCGCCTTCTTTATCCGACGGATCGTATTCCACCTTAAAACGATACTGAGCTGCATTCACGTCTTCATTTCCAAAATAAACGGTATTTCCATCTTCCCATTTAGAAAGCTCCCTGCCGCCAACGGTCAGACGGTCGATGCTCTTTAAGTCAAAATTGTAATCATCCTTGACCCAACCCATATAATCTTCCACAGTCGAGTCCCGATCGACGGCATAAAGGATATCATTTTTGATATCTTCAAAACTTACCGTTTTTCCGTCTGCCAGATATTTCACAAAGCTCGGTCCCCATGGATAGCTTTCACCAGCAGATGAACCAATCGGCATCGCATAGCAGTGATACTGTTCCTTCGCCGCTTCCAGATATGCCTCATAGGAAAGATAGAGTGCTTTATCAACGCTATTGGCATATTTTTTTCCTTCATCAGGTGGGGTACATGGCTTTAACTCTCCTTGCTCATATGAATGGTCAAATTCATCGCCCTGATTATCCATCTGTGCTTTGATTGTACCCAGGCGCTCGTTCCACTCATTCTTCGATAATGCTTCATTATTCCCATATTTAAGACTCCAGTGATCCGGTCCTGCCCAGGAATGTTCTGAACCATCATTCTCAAATCCCCAGGCAACCGCCGTCGGTTTTTCCCCGAAAATATAGGTAATGCCATCGCTTAAAAGCACCAGACTCTTTCTTCCTGCTGCCACCTGCGTATCCTCATCCAGCATTTTCTTGCCTGCAAGGATTCCAGCCGAAAGATTCGTTCCGCTGCTAATATTCTCACGGATCGCTGCCTCAATCGCATCATACTGGGTTTCCAAATCCATAAAGTCAGACTTGTGCGCTTCTTTATTGAAAATAACGACTCCAACCTTTACTTTTGCGCCATTTTCCTTTGCCTGCGCCTGCAGCTCCTTAAGCATCTCTAACGCCTCATTTTCCAGCTGCACGCTGGTAGATTTATCCAGCACAAACACAATGTCATTTTCCAGTTTTTCCTCCGCTGACGGAAGGGAAAGTGTTACCTAGGATTCAAAATTTTCGTCCAGATTGGTAGCTTTTTTAGACTTCGAAATCTGCCAGTGTGGAATTTCTTCCACTTCCACTGCCGACAAAACAGCTACGTCTGTCAGACCAAGCTCCATCGCGGAAGTTACAAATGCGGCTGCGGATGCATTCTTAATGCCTACCGTTTCATATGAATCCCCCAGAATGCGTTCGAAATTGTCTTCTTCTGCTTCGTCGCCTACAATCGCCTTATTTTTTTCGTTTTCATCGTTCTCGTTCTCTTCTTCTTTTGCATCAGACGGAGATGCCATTGCAGCTGAAGTCAAAAACATCGAAAAATGAGCCGAACGTGATACCTGAACTGAATCTTCGTCCTGGGCGCTGTCATTTTCTGAATCCGATGTATCTGCATCGGATGTATCTGCACCAGATGTATCTGCATCGGATGTATTTGCGTCGGATGTATCTGTTTCGGACGCATCCATGTCTGCTTTTTCATTCTCGTTCTCAGAATCCGGTTCCGATAAATCTTTCTTGTCATCCGCTGCTTCCGATTCTTCTTTTATTTGATTGTTACCTGCATCTGAAGCATTTTCCTGCTCTTTTACATCGTCCTCCAGAGCCGTATCCTCTTCTGTGATATCTTCACTTCCTGCCGGAACTGCACTTTCCGGTTCTTTTACCTCATTTTCTATCTCGACCGGAACCGCTTCCTCTGTCTCCAGCCCAACCTGCTTTTTTACTTCACCAAATGGCGCAACCGTCATCCATGCACTGGCTCTTCCATCCACCAGAATCCGTCCGGTGCGCTCTTTTGAAGAAGAATTGGTCATCAGGAAAATAATTTCTTCATTTCCGCTGTTCGTATACTGATCCATGTCATCTTCATCCTCTAAGCGGGCATACATTTTCAAAGTAAGCCGGTCGTTTTTCTTCTCGAAATCTGGATGCAGTTCATATAGATTTCCTTCTTCAAACAGTCCCTCGTAGGTTTCTGCCTCATCGCCGGAAAACGTAAACGCATCCTCTTTTACTGTCTTCCCTTTTTTAGCAGCATCCCGGATTGCCTGCCTGAGGTCTTCTTTTTCCAATGAAAATTCCTGTCTTTCATCCCCTCCTTCGGATGTGGCAGCTGCAAATGCGGCTGTATTTGCCACGCTTGTGCTCAACATACTGCTGCACAAAAGCACTGACATGAAACGCCTTGACTGACGTTCAAACCAACCTTGACTGTAACTTTTCCCCTTTTTCTTCGCTTTTTTCATTCTTTTTGCCTCCTGTCTTATCTATCATCAACATAGGTCCCCCTTATGCGGATTTAAATACCTCCCTTCTGCACCTCTTTCACGCCATGCTCCCGCAAAAATGGCTCGTACAGTTCCTCTTCTGCTTTTTTTCGCGCTGCCACCGCGTCCTCAAGGTTTACGAAGGTTCCAAGATTGTACACTTTTCCCTGAAAGCCGATCGCTGCCCACCACCGGGAATTCTCCCGCTGGTAGACGCCTCTGTAGCCACTTGTATTGTTTGCCGTATTTTTCTGGTTGGCGATCCGTTCCAGGCAGGTTCCGCCTACAAAATGAATCGCTTTTTTCATGTTTTCCTTCCGTGTCTCCGCCTGCAGGCAGCCACAGCTCTTGGTTTTTCCCGCGCACAGGCTTTCTTTGGATACCTCAATCAGGCGTCCGCAGCTACAGACACATTTCCAGTATTCGCCTGTCCGGTTGGAATTATCCGCCTCTTCAAGCACTTTCAAACGCCCGAACTGACGCCCTGTCAGATCGATCCGCCGACTGGACGGAAGCTCCTTCCGATAGCACCCGCAGCTTTTCGTATGCCCTGTTTTCAGATGGGACTCCTCCACGGTTTTTTCTTTCCCGCAGTCGCACCGGCACAGCCAGTAATGGCGGCGGCTTTTTTCTGCCTGTTTTATCTCCCGGCAGACGGTCAGGCGTCCATACCGGCGCCCCGTCAGATCTTCTCTCACATACTCCACCTCCCCGGTTGACATAATGGGAATTATGTCATATCCGCCTATTTCATTTTTTCTTTGATTTGCAAGGTTTTTGTCAGATTTTCCAATTTTTGGATACAATATCTGTTACTGTTCACGCATGTGCCCAGTAATACTGTGCTATTTCAGATATTGTTTTTAACACCTTTGTATGTTGAAATTTTTTCTCAGAAGTGATAAACTTGATAATAAAATCATATATTTAGATATGTATGCAGATTTTTTTCATTTCATGACATAATTCCCATTATGTTTTTCGTCAATTTTCCCTATCAATCAACAAACCTAATTCCAGCTGTCTGCGGCACGCTTCACGGCTGCTGATGATCGTATAACGTCTTGTCGTTTCCACGCTGCTGTGACCCAGATAGTCTGCCAGACGGACCAGATCGTGATCGCGCTCGTAAAATATCTTGGCAAACAGATGGCGCAGATTGTGCGGATATACCTTGCTCGGAAGAACACCGGCTTCGGCGCAGACGGATTTCATGTCCGCCCACACATTCTGTCTGCGGACTGCCTGCCCGCTTCTTGTGACAAAGATACTGCCTCTCACAATCCGCTACTTCTGGCAGTACTGCGTCAGATACAGCATCAGCGACTGCGGCAGCAGGATCACCCGCTGTTTTCCCTTACAGTCGATCACTACTTCCCCCTGTGCCAGCGATTCCGCTGTAATATATGAAAGCTCGCTGATTCGTATGCCCGTGCTCGCGATTGTCTGCAAAATCGCACAGAGACGTTCATCGCCGCGTCCCCGTGCCGCCTTAACTAACTTCTGGTAATCGCTGCGCGTCATTTCCCGTCTCTCATCGCAGAAAATCCGCTTCTGCACCCGGAACGTGCGGACACAGTATTCCTGTCTTCCGATAAAATGAAAGTAGCTGTTCAGAGATGCCAGCATCGAATTGGCGCTGGATGTTTTATAATGGGCTTGCAGATATTCCTTAAACGATATAATTGTGTTTTTATCCCATTCTTCACCCGCAAACATCAAAAACTTTCTCACATCCCGGCAGTATTTCTCGATCGTATGGCTGCTTTTTTCCTGTTCTCTCAAATAATCCCTAAATCGTTCCAATTCATTTTGTGTTTCCTGTTTCAATGCGTTTCCTCTCTTTCTCACGAAACTTTCTCGCGTATTTGTTTTTTTCGCAGCTGTTTTTTCTTTCACAACTGTGGCCACTTTTCTATTTTCTGAAAAGTAATCTTATAGTATACGCACCGGAAACAGAAATCTCGCAAAAAAAACATTTTTGCTCTTTTAATCGGATTTTTGCAGAACCGGACATCACTGCGCCCGAAATTTTTTCACATGGACTCTCTTTGATCTTCACAATAAAAACAGGACAGCCGCTCCCATATTGCTCGGAACAGCTGCCCTGTTTTTTCATATATTTTCTTTTATATTCTTTTTACTCGTCCGCCCGGATCGCCCAGCGCATCTTCGTCGAGCGGGCACGCGGGTTCTGTACGCACTCCTGCGCGGACGGGCGCACCACATCTTTGGAATATTCTTTATAGATACCGGCGCGATATCCCTCTTTGAGCGCCGCTTTCACCAGTTTATCCTCTCCGGAATGGAAGGTCAGGATCGCTGCCCGTCCGCCCGGTCGAAGCGCATTCGGAAGCTTCTCCATAAACTCATAGAGAACTTCAAATTCCTGGTTTACATCGATCCGGAGCGCCTGGAAAACACGCTGACAGGTCTTCTTGACTGTCTCCTTTTTCTCCTTTTCCGGAAGGAAATCCAATGTTTTTTCAATGATTTCACGGAGTTTCGTGGTCGTATCGATCCGGTTTCCACGGCGGATCTCATCCGTGATCGCTTTTGCCAGCTCCTCGCAGTACGGTTCGTCTGAATTTTCGTACAGCATGCCCGCCAGCTCCTCACGCTCGATCGTGTCAAGGCGCTCGGCGGCGCTGATGCCTTTTTCCTGATTCAGGCGCAGGTCCAGCGGTCCATCTACCTTGAACGAAAAGCCTCGCTTCGGATTGTCAATCTGCATCGAAGACACGCCCAGATCGGCTAAAATAAAATCAAAACCACCCGCTTCTTTGGCAATCTCATCGATTGTACAGAAGTTCTGGAGACGGATTGAAAGCATGTCCTCGCCATAGCCCGCTTCTTCCAGGCGTTTCCGCGTCTTGGCAGATTCCTCCGGATCAACATCGGTCGCATACATATGTCCCTGCCCTTTCAGGCAGGCCAGCATCGCCTTCGTATGTCCGCCGTATCCTAGCGTCGCATCAAATCCGACCTGCCCCGGCTGGATCTGCAAAAAGTCCAGAATCTCCTGCACCATAATGGAAATATGCATGCCCGCTGGTGTATTTCCTTTCTGAATCACGTGCTGGATCGTGTCCTGATACTTCTCCGGCTGCAGTTCTTTATATTTTTCTTCAAATTTTTTTGGATATTTTCCTTTATATCTGACACGCCGTTTATGTGGTGTCTGATTTTCCTGATCCATAAAAACCTCCCATATCTGCTTAGATTTTCCATTGATTTTCCCATCTGTCAAATCGAAAATCATATTGGTTCAAGCATATATGGAAGGCGTTCAAATGTCAATTCTTTCTTGATTTTTCCAGATAAAACGTGTGCAGCATCATAGACATACAATAAAGGCATTTTGGTTGAAATGTTTCTCCGGGCAGATGTTTGCAGATGAGCCATCAAATCTTTCTGTATATAAAATACTCATTTTCCCCAATGTCTGACGCTCCTGCCTGCCCGGATACTCCTTTTCAACGTGTATAGTATGACGAATTGTGTGACGTGTATCGGCGGGATACTTGACACGGCATCCCGCTTTCAATAAAATGACTATACACCGTACATTGATGTACGATGCAATCCCTTTTTAGCTAATTTGTATAATTTTCACTTATTTTTTATGTAATTATACACAACTATGAGTGTAAAAAATCGCACTCGAATCCTACATGACAAATATACATGATTGCACATCTTATGGATATCTAACAGGAGGTTTTATGACGCACGATAAAAAACGGCTGCTCTCGATCGGCGAGGCAGCCAAAGCGTTGGAAGTGACCCGGCGCATGATTTTAAATTATGAAGACAAGGGCCTTATTCTGCCGGATCAGAGAGACGGTATCAATGGAAACCGTTACTATACAGCAGACACCGTCTCGCGCATCCGGAGCATCCGCATTCTGCAGAATCTCGGTCTGTCGCTGGATGATATCTATGCCTATTATCACGGCACGACGGATCTGGAGCCACTGATCGCGCGTCTGGAAGATCTGCGTGACGAGATCAGCCGGAATATTGAGAAATTAAAAGAACATTCAAAAGAACACAATGACTTTGAAATCCGACAGATAGAACTTCCCGCCCAGACCGTTTACTGCCAGGATCTGCATTCGACAGAACTTGAAGACAAGAAAGAGCAATTACGTAGCGTCTTCATCAAGGCGATCCGCCAATATGGTTCTGACACCACCCAGCATATGTTTTTCACCGAATACAACCTTTCGAATCCGGGCGATTTTACCTGCTGCATCGCCGTCCCGCCGGAAAGCCTGGGTGAACATCTCGTCACCCTGCCCTGCCAGAAAGCGCTCTGTATCTTTTATCACGGTGCCTATGAAGGTCTTCCGGTAATTGTGAAGCATCTTTGTGCGTATGCTAACAAATATCAGATTCCATTAAAGGGCACCGCCCGCCACCTCTATCTGGAGGGACCGCCCCAGCACAAAAATCCTGAGAATTTTCTGACGCAGGTAGCGGTTCTGGTGGCGGATGATACCCTTTAAACAAAGCCCTGATCCGTATAATCCGTAAAACTCCGGTACTCCGTCAGAGCCTCCTGCGCCGCATATCCCGGCGTATTGACTGGAAATACGATCGGCTCCGAACGTGCCTATCTGTACCCAGAATCACTGCCTTACACTTCAATCGCCCCAAACCGGAACGAATACAGGTAGCGCTCCGCCACCCTTTTTCCTGTTATCTGTTCTAGTGCGCGGGTATAGTAGCGCACCTGTGCCTCATAGCGGCGGATCAGAATGTCTGAATTTTCCACATAATCTGTCTTATAATCCACCAGAACCAGCTTACCGTCCTCCTCAAAAAAGGCGTCGATGATACCCTGTATCAGAATCCGCTCATCCGAATCCCACTCGCCCATCTCGCGCGCCGGAATACCGATGACGAACTGTTTTTCCCGGTACAGTTTCCCGGCTGCTGCCGCTCTCTGCATGCGTTTTCCCAATGAACTGGCTGTCAGTTTTGCCAGATCTGAGCCGCGCACCAACGCCGCCGCCTCGGCGTCCATCCGCCCCTCAGCCGCCAGCTTCGCCGGAAATGCATTTAACTCCTGTCTCGACATTGCCCGCTCAAACGGCAAAAACTGCAACACACGGTGGTACGCCGTACCGCGCGTCGCGCCGCCTTTTTCTTCCTGCTCCTTCTCCATAAACACTGGCAGCGTCGGCAGAAATACCATCTCCTCCTCCTCTTCCTCCATGCCCTTTTTCTTGAGTTCAGAAACGGACATCTTGGTGTTGAGACTCAGATCGTCCAGGTATGGGTACTGGAAATGGTAGTTGTTGCTGATGATCGATTCTATTTGCCTGATATTTTCGAGCCGATTTTGCGTGTTTGGATGATTCTCGTCATTCGACAAATGGCTGTCCTCCCCCGACAGCCACCGCAGCCACTCTCTCGATAATGTCTGGCGTATCTGCGTGCCGATCTCACGGTCGATCTGGTCGGAAAGCGTTTCCATCTGATATGAAATCCACGGATTTTTTTCCGGAATACTCATCAAAATCCAATCCAGATACGAGGAAGCCAGCGTCAGAATCGTATACGGAATCGCCCCGTGTTCGGCTGCCACTGCGCTCCACTTCGCAATCCGATCCTCCAATTTCCGGGAGGACGCCGTCAGAATCAATTTTTCCTTCGCACGCGTCAGCGCCACGTAAAGAACGCGCAGTTCCTCGCCCAGCGCCTCCAGTTCCATCCGGCGTTTCATCACATTTTTCTTGAGCGTCGGTCCCTTGATGCGCTTCTCACTGTCCAGATAGTCGGTTCCGATTCCCAGATCCGCGTCAATCAGAAGTTTCCCCCGCGTATCCTGCTTGTTAAAATTTTTTCCCATTCCAGCCACAAACACGATCGGAAATTCCAGTCCCTTGCTCTTATGGATACTCATGATCCGCACCACCGTTCCCTCGGAATCTGCCACCGGCGCTTCACCAAAATCTGTATTGTATTTTTTCAGCTTCTCAATATACCGGATGAAATGGAACACACCCCGGTAGCTCGTCGCCTCATAGGCTGCCGCTTTCTCCACCAGCATATCCAGATTGCCGCGCCGTCCCGCCCCGCCCGGAAGCGCCGACACATAGCGGTAATAGCCCGTTTTGTCGTAAATCCGGTAGAGGAGTTCGTGCATCGGCAGGTAAACAGATTCCTGGCGGAATGTATCCAGGAGAGTAAAGAGTTTTTGGAGTTTTCGGCGCAGGTTATTCTTTTGAATTAATTTATTTTTTTGAAAACGAAACGCATCCGCGATCGACGAATCGTCACTTTCGTCATTCGACTTCACCGGTCCATCCTCGTTCATATACTCCACAACCGCCCGGTAAAGCCCTGCATCCCGCGACCGGTCAACGCCCGCCTTATGTTCCGCCACAATCCACGCCATCTCCTCATCAGAAACGCCGCCAAACGGCGATTTGAGCACCGACGCCAGGGGAATGTCCTGCATCGGATTGTCAATGACTGCCAAAAGATTCAGCACCGTCTCGACTTCCAGCGTATTAAAATATCCCGTCCGAGACTCTGCGACCGCCGGAATCCCCTGCGTCGCCAGCACCTCGATAAATTCTTCCGCCCATCCGCTAACGCTTCGAAGCAGAATCACAATATCCCCGTACTGCGCCCGACGGTAAGCGCCAAGCTCCTTATCCCAGATCGTGATCCCCCGTTCTTTATCCGTCATCTCACGGATCTTTCCGGCGATCATGCGCGCTTCCAGCTCTCTGGCGGTGTAATCGGCTGCCTCATCATCTAACTCGGGGGATTCCGTCTCTTTCTGCGGCTGCACCGACAAATCCACCAGCAAAAGCTCCGTCTTTAACTCATCCAGGCCATCCCGCTCTTCAAAGGCTGCGCCCGGATGCAGTGCCGCATCTTCCGTATAGGATATATTTCCCAGCTTTTCCGTCATGATACGGTAAAAAATCGCATTGATCGATTCCAGTATGTGATCCCGGCTTCGAAAGTTCTGGTGAAGCTCGATCTTCTGGTGCGCGCTCTCCTCCGACGTGTATGTGCTGTATTTTTCCAGAAATAATTCCGGTCTCGCCAGGCGGAATTTATAGATACTCTGCTTGACATCGCCCACCATAAACACATTCGGGCGGTCAAAACGTTCACCGCTGATGCACTGGATCAGCGTCTCCTGAACCAGGTTGCTGTCCTGGTACTCGTCCACCAGAATTTCGTCGTACTGCACGGCGAGCTCATCCGCGACTGTGCCTGGTACGCGCACTGTCCAGGCATTTTTCCCTTGCATCTGATCGTTTTCTTCTGCACTTGAAGTTTCCTCCGCCTCGGAACATTCTGATTCCGGTTCTGTCAGAATCTCCAGCGCAAAATGTTCCAGATCATGAAAATCCACCACATTTTTCTCTTTCTTCTTCGCCCTAAACCGCCGTCCAAATTCCTGCGCCAGCTCCAAAAGTTCCAAAATCCGCTCTTTTCCAGCTTCCATATCCGCAAGCATCTGCTCCGGGGATGCAAACAGATACTCTCCTTTTAACTTTTCAACTGCTTTTTTGACCCGGCTGCGGCAGTCGGAAACAAGCGCCTTTTTCTCCGGATCGACCTCCCCGTTTTTGCCGCGGATCGCCGCCAGACGCGAAAACGTAAATCGTTCCAATGCCTCCGAGATCGTTTCAAACGAACCGGCTGCCCCACAGACTGCCTCCGCATGGCGCAGATCTTCCTCGATCATCGGCAGGTACGGCATCGGTCCCCCCGTCTCCTGGCAGATCTCCCACGCCTCCCGAAGCTGTATTTTCCACTCCTGCGCCTGCAATGCAATATCACGCAAAAGGAACTGCATCCACTCCGTCTGCTCCAGCTCTCCCTGTTCGGTCAAGAGCAGCTCCTCACGGCATTTTTCATACCACGCATCCGGCCACGGGTTACTCTGGGCGAAATTGTAGACCTGCGTCACATACTCGGCAATTCCACCGTCCGCCTTGCCCGTCGCATACGCGTCCACAAACTCCTCATACCGTTTCCCGCCGTCGCGGTAATAATCTTCCAGCAGCCCATCCATCACATCAGCGCGCATCAGAAGCATTTCGCCCTCATCGCCAACCCGGAATGCCGGATCGATGTCCAGCCGGTCAAAATGTTCCCGCATGATATGCAGGCAGAAGCTGTCGATGGTGGTGATC
>SAMEA3387500__coassemble_1185_pt1 | contig 19492 bp, 24 predicted proteins | sample SAMEA3387500__metabat2_high_PE_009 | metagenome-assembled genome bin SAMEA3387500 (sample SAMEA3387500) | Felis catus | biome: Faeces | place: United Kingdom | collected 2012 | reverse complement strand
AGTCAATCTCAATTTAACCTCAACAAAATTTATTTTTCATAAAAAAATATGACCGACTTCTTTTTAAAGAAAGCCAGATAATTGAGTTCATCCAGACTTTCGTATTCTCCCAGCATTTCATACAGCTCATCGACATAACAGTCATAATCACTTATGAACCATTCTTCATAAGGATTACCAAAGTCATCTTTTGAACCGATTCCAATTCGTTCAAATACTTTTTTCAGATCTTCTGATGTGGTAGGAAACTTTACCCATTCGCCTACCAGCTCCCCTTCGTTATATTTTCCGAGATTCGTGATGTAAGCTTCAAATGGGCAATCGTGGCCATATTCATATGCCATGCTATTTCCTCCTGTTTCATTTTTCAGGTCATCACCCGGTTTTCGGCATCAAAAAAAGCGCCATACTCATCACCATTCCGGCAATGAGCAGACGCTTTATATTTTGTCTGTATTCTTTTGCAAAAGAGAAACAAATGAAATGTAAGTTTGTAGCTCATGTCTCATTTGTCTATGATAATATTAGCACAGGTCAATTCTGAAAAAAAGAGGTAGAATGGTAGCAAAAGGATAGCAATTGGTAACAACATGGGAGTAATACGGAAACATGCTGCACATTCCCCTATCCTCTATCCGCAGACTCTACACATATAACCATATTCTGTTCATCTTGATCTTCTATCTCATCATTATGATGTTCTATAAATTCATCAAGTTTGTGTATAAATTTCAGATGTTGAACTTTCTGTGTAAATAACTTCTTATAATTAATAGATTCCATATACTGCTCTTCATCAGTAAAGTGTTTTACTGTATAATCACGAAGATTTTCCAATATTATGTCAATTCTATCATATTTATTCCAATATAATATTCTGGTTTCATTTTTATTCAGCCTTTGAAAACTGGTCTTTGCCTACAGAACATAACGGACATTCAAAATCTTCCGGAATATCCTCCCACTTTGTACCAGGTGCAATACCACCTTCTGGATATCCCTTCTCCTCATCGTATTCCCATCCGCAAACATCACATACATATTTCATTTGTTGTTCCTCCTTGTAAATACATTAATACACAGCCTATATTACGGTTATATTTGTGTTGTTCTTAAATCTTAATATGTATAAATGCTTTTAGCATTTCCATAATCCATGCAGGTTACAATATGCATATACTTCTTCTACCTGTTCACCATCGCAAAGACAAAAATCTGCTATCGGCTCCTGCCCTGGATTTAACTGTTTTCTGTATATTCCCTGATTGGTATTTAATGTAATCCACTCAATGAAATGTTCTTCAAGCATTGGATGTTTTGTCTCTCCGACCACGACATGAACATAATTGCCTTCCACTGTATATACAGGCACGTGCTTCTCAACAGCCGCATCTGTCACACCGGCTTTTAATTCCTGCATAGGTTCTCCGCAACAAATTACAGGAACACCTTTATCCTTTACCTTTTCAACAATGTTTCCACAATGCTTACATATATAATACTTTACTTCCATGCTTTTATCTCCTTCCATGTGTATAATTTATAGTTCAATTGTCTCTATAATCTTTTTCAAAGAATCTGCAGATTTCTTAAGCTTTAATGCTTCCTCACCACTTAAATTAATAGGTATATTAGACTCAATACCATCAACACCTACAATAACTGGCATACTTAACGATACTCCGTCAATATCATATACGCCATGAATTATGTGCGATACCGGAAGTATTGATTTTTCATTTCTCATAATTACTTCACAGATTCTTTTTACAGACATTGCCATTCCATAATATGTAGCGTGCTTTTTATTTATTATTTCATAAGCACTGTTCTTGACTGCTAATAATCTTATCTCCTTAATAATTCTCTTCATGTACTTCAAAATAGCTTTGTGGATGGTTACATACCGGACATACCTCAGGAGCCTTTGTTCCTACCACAATATGTCCGCAGTTACGGCATTCCCATACCTTAACTTCGCTCTTTTCAAATACCTGTGCAGTTTCAATATTCTTAAGAAGTGCACGATATCTTTCCTCATGGTGCTTCTCAATCTCACCTACTGCCCTGAATTTTGCTGCAAGCTCAGGGAATCCTTCTTCCTCAGCTGTTTTAGCAAAGCCGTCATACATATCTGTCCACTCATAATTTTCGCCTTCTGCCGCTGCCGCCAGGTTTTCCTTTGTATCACCAATTCCTGCTAATTCCTTGAACCACATCTTTGCATGTTCTTTCTCATTATCTGCAGTCTTTAAAAACAATGCTGACATCTGCTCGTAACCTTCCTTTTTCGCTACAGAAGCAAAATAGGTATACTTATTTCTTGCCTGTGATTCCCCCGCAAATGCCTCCTGTAAATTCTTCTCTGTCTGTGTTCCTACATATTTGTTTTCTGCCATCTCTTTTACCTCCGTTTTCTTTACTACTTTTTCAAAATCTGATGCCGGGTGCTTGCACAAAGGACATATAAAGTCATCCGGTAATTCCTCGCCTACATATTCATATCCGCAAATTCTGCAACGCCATATTGTCTGACTGTCCTCTGTTTTTCCAACCTCCTGTGGCTTAGGCTTAATGTTATTCTGATAATAATCATATGTTACTGAAGGAACATTGCTTAAAACTTCCATATCGGTTATCTCACCGATAAACATCGTATGTGAACCTAAGTCCTCTGTTTTAGTAACTGTCACAGAAATGTATGCATTTGTACCTTCTGTAATATAATAAATACCATTCGTGCCCCTGGCACACTGCTCAAATGCTTCAAACTTATTGGTATCTCTTCCTGATTGGAAGCCAAAATGTTTGAACAATTCAAATTGTGCCTTCTGACTTAAGACTGATACAGTAAATTTTCCGGTTCTTTGAATCATATCATGCGTATAATTTGCCTTATTTACACAGATACTTAACTGGTTTGGTTCCGAAGCTGCCTGAATGGCTGTATTAATGATGCATCCGTTATCTTTTTCTGCTTCTTTAGCGGTCAATATAAACAGTCCATAACTCAACTTATACATTGCTTTCCTATCCATGCTGTTCCTCCTTTACCTTCTCCCTGCATTTCGGGCAAATGCCTTTAAATGAAATATCGTAATCCACAAATTCAATTCCATGAGTGTTATGAATTCTTTCCAGCAAATCCGGTATTTGATCCATATCCACATCAAAAATTTCACCGCACTTTATACATCTTACATGGTAATGATTTTTCAATGTAAAATCAAATCGGTTCGGTCCATTCGGAACTTCAACCTTTCTTAATGCACCTTCCTCTACCAATATATCAAGATTTCTATATACAGTTCCTTTTCCAATTGTTGGATATGCTTCTTTTATAAATTCATACACTTCATTTGCCGTAACGTGTCTTCTCATTTCGTATACGGTATTTCTTACGAGATCTTTTTGAATGGTATTTATCCTACTTGTCATTCGTTCTCCTTATTAGGATTAATTCTTAATAAGAATTATATACCACTATCATCCTGTTGTCAATAAAAATAGTAATAATTCTCATTATTATAAAAGGTGCCAAACTGAGCATCTTTTACCTGAATAACTATTTTATTTTGCGTTCAAATACATATTCTGAATCTGAAGATAAATCAGACCTAAACGAATATCCGAGTCTGTCAAATTTCTGAATCTCCACCGGATTTTCAATATTATTTTCCGCTATGAATCTGACCATTTTACCACGAGCCATTTTGGCATATGTACCTTTTGTTACCATTTTATCTCCAGACATTTCGCAGAATGTAATCGTAATATATCTGTCCTTCGATGTCAGGTACTTTTCTATACATTTTGAGTATTCTTTTGATGCCAAATTAATGATAATCCTGCTATCATCGATCACAGAGCGGTATAACAAGTCTTCCCAAAACTCATACAGATTTTTTGCATCTCCAATGTCTGCTTTTGCCTGCATTTCAAGACGATAAGGCGTCACTCCGTCCATCGGTTTCAGAACCCCATAAAATGCAGATAATATTCTTAAATGATTTTGCAGATACTCAAACTGCTGGATTTCAAACACAGATGGTGCCATATATTGAAATGCAATCCCTTCATATGCTAAAACAGCCGGAGTAAGTCTGTTATAAAGATCCATATTTTCCAATCTGTGAAAGTTCTGCTCTGCAATCTTGTCATTACATTTCCAGATAGCTTTCAGTTCCTCTTTTGATTTGCTTTTCATCCAGCTCAATATCTCTGCTGTCTTATCAATAAAGGCAGGCAGTTCAACCGGTGCTATGTTATCTGTATCTACAATCATCTTTTTTGCAGGTGACAATATAATCTTCATCAATTTAATTCCTTAAGCATATTTTCAGGATCATCTGCCGCCTTGACTTTATCATTTGCCTTTCTAATGATTCCCTGCTCGTCAATAAGATATGTGGTTCTTACCACACCCATAGAAACCTTGCCATAGTTTTTCTTTTCTTTCCAGACATCATATGCTTCGATCACCTTACGCTCCGGATCTGCCAAAAGTGTAAATGCCAATTCATATTTTTCCTCAAATTTCTTGTGAGAGGCTACAGAATCCTTACTGACTCCAAGGATCACCGCACCTTTCTCGGTGAATTGTGGATAACGCTCAGAAAAGCCACATGCCTGCTTCGTACATCCTGGTGTATTATCCTTTGGATAAAAATATAAAATTATTTTTTTACCTAAATGATCACTTAATTTATGCACTTCTCCGTTCTGATCCGGCAATTCAAAATCCGGTGCTTTTGTTCCTATCTCTAACATTTACTATTCCTCCGCTTTTGTATTTTCCACCTGTTTTCTTGTTCTTTTATTACCTGAAATCATTTTATGACCAGAATAGACTGCCATAATCATGCATATCAGAGATCCAAATGCAAAGTATTTGTGTGCTGCTTTTAACCCTTTATATCCTGTATAAAAAGTTCCAACCATTGTAACTATTGCTCCGATTGACCAATATTTATGTGCTTTCATTTTATACCTCCAAATTGATTAAGCTGTTTCCAAAATAAATATCTCTGGATCATTAACAATATTATACCTTCCATTCATCACTTTCTACAAGTAAGAAAAGAAAAATACTCAATCCATGTAGAGATCGATGTAGCATTCACAGTTTTTAACCGCCTTATTGAAAATGTAATCTGCCATCTTATCAAATAATACAAAAGGATGTATCACGATAATTCTCCCATTACCTTGACGCATCCTTTCGTATTGTATTTTTTGCTATTCTTCTTAATGACAGCTATGGTTTCCACATCCATGTTTACCACATGTATGTCCCTCTCCGTGGCTGTGCTCATGGTGAGAACACTTAACATCTGGATTATAATCAAGTGTATCATTGATAAAAGCTTCTACTGCTTTATCTGCATCTCCTGAAACTCCGCCAAAAAGTTTAATGCCTGCTGCCGCTAACGCAGTCTGGGCACCTCCTCCGATTCCGCCGCAGATCAAAACATCGGCATTTAATGCATTAAGAACTCCTGCCAATGCACCATGTCCGCTTTCATTCGTATCTACTACTTCTGAATACAATCTATAATGATAAAATCATAAAATTCCCTTAATCTCTCAATAAGTGACCTCATAATCAGTTCCCTGCTCATTGCGTTTACCAAAGATACCTCAATCGCTGATAATTCTATATTGGCCGGTATCAGATCCACACCTTCCTTATGATGAAGGATTGTTTTTTCCATGTTCAGTTTTTCATCATTCACAATATTTAGCATCAGCGTTGCAAGAGAATACTCCATTTCATCCGATTCCTAAATTCACGCACGATACCGTCTTTCCAACTCCACCTTTTTGATTTGATACTGCTATGCACCTGCTTCGCACTGTCACCACAAAGTTCTCCGATTACGTCAATACTCCTCTTTCCTGTATTGTGGTCAACTTGACTACAATTCTTTCTGCCTGCCTTTTTTTTGATGGCATCATATTTCATCTTATAGGCATAGGCCTTTTCACTTGGTGTAATTTGCTCTCTCTGCAAATTGGAATCGACCATGATCACTACTGCTTCATCATCCTGCAACATACGAATGATTACCGGAATTTTCTTATATCCCAGCTTCTCAGCCGCATATTTTCTTCTGTGGCCAGAAATAATTTCGTAGTAGCCTTCAATCTTTGGACGAACAATCAATGGATTCAGTACACCATACTTTTTTATGCTGTCCTGCAGCTCAATCATCTGACTGTCTCCGATCACTTTAAATGGATGATTTGGAAATGCTCTTAACCATTCCATTTCAATCTCAACAACTTTTTCATCCGGATCTCTTACATCCGTTTTTTTATCCATAAGCTATCCTCCTCTAAAATATCTGTAACGAAAAAATCCGCCCAGAATAGATTCTTAATCTAATCTGAGCGGATAGATCCGTCAGGCCTGTTTTGTTCAGGCAAGAAAACCATATTTACATTCATTGACACCCCAATCCTTATCCTACGCTGTAGTTATCTCCGTTCGGTACCAGGATTGAATTATTGCATTGGTGCCCGTTAAGAAATTTCGGTGCTCAATATTTGCGTTTAAGTGTTCTCTCGGTGCTCACGAGCACCGGAAAAAAGAAAAAGCAGCAATGAACTTTTACGATCATTGCTGCAAAAAATGCACGTTCCCAGGGGGAATCGAACCCTCAACTAGTGCTTAGGAGGCGCTTGTTATATCCATTTAACTATGGGAACAAATGCCGTATTTTCGGGCTTTTTCAGCCTTTTCGGTCACGGCGACCAACTTTATGAACTCAATCACTTTCGTGATGAATTATCTCTTTCTTATCTCTTCTGATTTTTCAGATTTTGCTTCCTTAAGTGACCCTCAAACGCTACCCTTTTTCTTCAAAAGGGTTCCGCCATGGTTCTACCTTAGGAGGCGAACGCTCTATCCTACTGAGCTACAGAGATTTATATGTTTCACGTGAAACATATATCGTATTTTCATACTGCATTTTATTATAATTCATTTTCATGTGTTCCGCAACTATTTTCTCTTCCCACCTGCTCCGTATGCAATTTCTGTTCTACCGTCTCATTTGCTTTTATCTCCATCCGGACCTGAATCCGAGGATTTTTTATAGGCCTTTACGCAAAATGAGCCGTTCCCATCATCCATATTTTTCCTTTAAACCGACGTCCCGGAAGCGGTTCTCCAAGCAGGTCCATCTTATTGATACCCACGCGGAAATACAGATCGTTGCATTCCACCTTGAGATCATAGATTTCCTCGCCGGTAAACCGGTTTTTCTTACATATAACCTCTTTGATCTCGCCTAAAATCGAATACTGATCGCACTCGATCCCGCTTGGCATAAAAGTTGTATCGACGATCGAATAAATATCCTCTCTCGTCGCCCGGCGCGATGCCATCGAATAGAGATCCAGATCCTCGATTGTTAAGGACTCCATCGCATCCTCGTCGCCATTTTTTGCCGCTTCCAAAAGTTCATCCCGGTTTTTCGCCGCCACTTTGGCTTTTTCAATCTGCAGCGCCGTCTTTTTGATCGGAAGAAGCACCTTGCCCCGATTGGCAAATCCTGCCAGGCTGACCGAAGTCACCTGTAAGCGCTCGCGCTCTTTCCGGTAACACTCCCTGTATTCGATCGGATTCAAGAGATAAAAGATCAGCGAAAGCCCTACCTTATACTCATCCAGAAGCCCCGCATAGGTTTCCTTCTCCGTATGACGCTGAATGGAACATTCTGCCCGCGAGGTTACCTCCTCGTTCAGAATATAGGGATAATAATACTCTATCTCCATCTCATCCTGCTCATTCAGCTCCCCATACATCGCCACGCCGATCCCCGGCGCAACTTCTGTCTTGATCTCATATAATTCGGTTTCCCTGTCAAGCTGAAGACAGCTGGAGGTTCCCGCCTCTCTCGCCAGACAGCGAAGCAGGGCACGGATGTCCTTCTTCTTCTGATACATACTAAATCCGGCAGCTCGCAAAAAACGATGCATATTGACTCCTTCTAACTACAATCCGCAGCTGCTGCCAACACATACAGCCGCCTCATTTCTATCCTTTATTTTCCTTACTTATACCCAAGTGCACGCTCCAGTGCTTCCTTCTCTTCACTTCCTAAAAGCACCTCGGTCTTGCCCTCTACGACATCCTTCAGATACAGGTAACAGCCTTCACGACTGTGAACAGAATTCAGCACAAATCCCGTGTTGTTATCATCCAGCATGGCAATGACAAAACTCAGATTGCCGCCCATGCCCTTAAACGCATTGTACTTGACAATACCGGTTTTCTGGTATCCAGCCTGCGCCTTGGAGACAACCGAATCCACCAGGCGTTTTGTATCTCCGTCCTTTGCCCGCAGATACTCGGTCTCATCCACCAGTTCCATGATCGTGTCTTCGAGCGTCTCCGCATCTTTTCCCCGCATAAACATATCATATCTGCGATACAACTTCCGATACTGCGAAAAACAGATGACGGATGCAATAAATGATATGAGTGTCAGGATCGCCAGAACGATCACGATAATCCCCGGATCGATGCCAATCCCGCTAAAAATACTGCTCTCCATCTTTCATTCCTCATTTCCCATCATCCGTCCCCTGGGACGAATTTTGTGTGATTACTGTCTTAATGACTCCAAAAGCTCAATCAGACGTTCCAGTTCCGCTGATGAATAGTATTCGATCTCGATTCTGCCTTTATTCTTATCCTTGCGGTTGATCGAAACTTTCGTTCCCATAACCCCTTTCAGCTTCTCTTCCACATCCTTGAAAAAGACCTCCATATCGCGTTCCGGATCTGCTTTCTTTTTCGCCTTTTTCGGCTTCAAAAGCTCTTTCACCAGACGCTCGACCTCGCGGACGCTCAAATGATTTTCTACTGTTTTAAGCGCCAACTGGTACTGTTTTTCACCATCTTCCAGCGAAAGAAGCGCTCTCGCATGACCTCCGGTAAGCCGGTCCTGAATCAGCATCTCCTGCACTCTCTCATCCAGTTTCAAAAGACGCATGCTGTTCGTGATCGTCGCACGGTTCTTCGCTACGCGCTCTGCCACGTCCTCCTGACGCAGCCCAAACTCCTGAATCAGCATCTGGTAGGCTTTCGCCTCCTCAATCGGATTTAAATCTGCACGCTGTACGTTCTCGATCAGGGCGATCTCCATCGTCTGCTGTCTCGTATACTCGCGCACGATCACCGGAACTTCCCGAAATCCTGCCAGTTTTGCAGCTCTCCACCGGCGCTCTCCGGCAATCAGCTCATAACGATCGCCCTTTTTCTGAACCAGAAGCGGCTGCAGCACGCCGTAACGGCGGATGGATTCTGCCAGCTCTCCGAGCTGTTCTTCATCAAACATCTTACGCGGCTGGCTGACATTTGGCTCAATCTCCGAAATATTTAGAAATTTCTCTTTTTCCACCTCAACGATCTTTACGACCGGCTCCGCTTTTGCCGTCTGTATCTTCGATTTTGCCGCCATCTCCCCGGTTGTGCGGGTTTTTCCTTCTGCCGTCGTCTTTCCGGATGCCTTTGCAACTCCCACGCGGCTGCCTTTTCCCACTGTTTTCGCAGCTGTCTTTCCGGCAGACGCCGATTTTTTCTGTTTTTTAGATCCCGGAAGCACCATATCCAGCTCTTCCAGGCTCTTTTTCTCTATCTCCTGTTTCGTCTCACGAACGGAAGTCTTTTTTCCGGCTTCATCCGATGGCTTTGCGCTGCTTTTTCCCGCTTCTGCATTCTCGTAATCATTTCCAAAAAAAGCTCCCAGTCCTCTGCCAAGCCCCGTTCTCTTTGACATTTCCTTCCTCCTCACGAACCTCCCGACGCCCCGGCAGGCATCCTTTCTGAATTTCACTTCACCGTTATTTTCCTGCCTACAGCTCTTCTCCCCGGCTGATCACCTCTGCTGCCAGCAGACGGTAGCTCTCTGCACCGGTCGAACGGCTGTCGTACAGGTTGATCGGCATTCCGTGGCTCGGCGCCTCCGCCAGTCGCACATTTCTCGGTATGATCGTCTTGTAAATCCGCTCATTTAAGTTCTGTTTTACATTCTCTACGACCTGAAGGGAGAGATTCGTTCTCGCATCATACATGGTAAATACCACGCCCTCCAGCTCCAGCGACGGATTCATCTTTTTCCGGACCAAACCGATCGTCCGGAGTACCTGGCTCAGTCCTTCCAGCGCATAATATTCGCACTGGATTGGCACCAGCACCGTATCTGCCGCTACCAGCGCATTGATCGTCAAAAGACTCAGCGACGGCGGGCAGTCGATGATAATAAAATCATACTGATCGCGGATTGTCTCCAGATAACCGTTTAACACCGACTCTTTATTTTCCACATCCAGAAGTTCAATCTCAGCTCCTGCCAGATTCGAATCCGAAGGAAGAACATCCAGATTTTCCTGAACATCGCGCATCAGACAGTCCTCCAGTGTGCAGTCGCCCAAAAGCAGCTCATAGACTGTATCTTCAATCTGTTCTTTTTCCAATCCCAAACCAGTGGTTGCATTTCCCTGCGGATCAAAATCGATCGCCAGAACCCTCTGTCCCGCCTCTGCCAGGCATGCCGACAGGTTGATCGCCGTTGTCGTTTTACCTACGCCGCCCTTTTGATTTGCAATCGCAATCGTTCGTCCCATACCGTATTCCTTCCATTTCCTCGGTTTTATCTCACATGAAAGACAGGAAAAAGCCTTCCCGCAGGCATCCGCACAGCGATTTCCAGCTTTTTCCCGTTCTTGTCTTGCCTAATAGTATAACACACTTAAAACTCATTTCCTACTTTTTTAGAAAAATTTCATTTAAAATGTTTCACGTGAAACATCGGCTCCATTGTCTCCCCCAGAGCACACCATTTATCTGCCAGACACACAATCCATGCCTCGCGGCACTGAGGCGGCACCGGTATCAGCGGAAACATATGACGTGCGATGATATTTTTTTCCTTCCAATTTAAATAGTAATCTCTCTGTGCATTTCCAAGCGCTGTTTTCGGGTGACGGAAGCCGTGCAGGCGGTGCGAGGGATCCTTCTGATGCCAGTCATACAAAAAATAATCGTGCAGCAATGCCCCTCTCACAAGTGATTTTGGTTCCAAGCGAATCTGCCACCGTTCCATCATCCAAAGGCTTGTGTAGGCAACATTGAGGCTGTGGCGGTAAATGGATGTCGTACCATGCTGCATCGCCAGCTTCTCCTCGTCTAAGCGCCCTTCCTGCTTCAGTTCGCGTATCGTTTCCGCCAGCAGCCGCTGCCTGCCCGCCGACAACTGAAAAGATTTCTCTGTCTTCCGTTCCATACGATGCTGAAAGCATAACTTATTTTCCTTCTTTATCATATCGCGCATTTCTTTCCCCATCGATTGATTTTTTGATACGTGAACATTATAATGAGTTTAATATCGATTTTCAATGAAATTTTGTTTACATAAAATGGAATATTCATAACTGTTCACAGGTAGAAATTTTCCAAACTGAAAATCTCGAACGCTACAATTCTGGTTACAGATTTTTCCGATTTGAAATGCGAAGCATCGGCAAAATCCCATTACTTGGGCACACATCTGTGAACAGATATTCTGTGAAAACCACGCTGGAAATAGCTGAACTGTAATACAGGAAAATATGATATAATGAGCGCAAGTGAGCCAGAAAGCTGCTTGCAAATTTATGGCGAACGGCGAATGGCGATCACGATAGCTGCGTCAGCAGCGGTAAGCATCAAAGATGCGAATCGTGATATAATGAGCGCAGAAGAAAAGAATGCGACCGCGAAGCAGACATATTCTTTTCTTGCGCCATTAAGGAACGAACAGCCATGCGAAGCAGGGCGGTAGAGCGCGATAGCGCGGGTTCGTGAGTGGACGGGTGAGAATACATTCATATGATATATATGAACACTTAGCGATGCATTTTCGATCCTAGTGCGAGTCATACCTAAATACTTAATGAAGCCGAGCCAAAGGCGATAGCTGAATTTAGTATTTATGGTATAATAGAATTACTTGATGAGATATTTTCGAGTTTAATTTTTCGATTCAAAAGGAGCTTTCTATATGAACACAAAAAACAAGATCATGACCTGCCTGATGCTGTCCGCCGGCGGCGCAGTTTCACTGGCACTTTTAAATAAATATATTCAATTTTCTGCCACCTCCCGCGGTCTGACCCGGGAAGAGAATTCTCTCTGCTACAAATGGCGGCTGGGAAATATCTACTATACAAAATGCGGTTCCGGCAAACCGCTTCTGTTGATTCACGATCTGCACTTTGCATCGAGCGGCTATGAGTGGGAATCCATCCGCGAACAGCTCAGCCGCTCCTACACCGTCTACACGCTCGACCTTCTCGGCTGCGGACGTTCCGAGAAGCCGAACCTGACCTACACAAATTACCTGTTTGTCCAGCTGATCTGTGATTTTATCAAATCTGAGATCGGACATCGGACCAACATTCTCTCCACCGGTGATTCAGCGGCACTGTCTATCATGGCGTGCAGCAACTCTCCAGAACTGTTTGATCAGATCATGCTCATCAACCCGAGCAGCCTTACCGACTGTTGTCAGCTTCCGGGTAAAAATGCCAAGCTTTATAAGCTTCTTCTGGATCTCCCGCTGGCTGGAACGCTCATTTACCACATTGCGTGCAGCCGCTCTATGATCGAAGAGGCATTCCGCACCAAATATTTTTACAATCCGTATACCGTAAAACCGGTTCAGATCGACCGCAGCCACGAAGCCGCACATCTCGGTGAATGTCCGAAAGCGATCTTCTCCAGTATTGAATGCCGCTATACCAAGTGCAATATTTCCAATGCTCTCAGGAAGATCGACAACAGCATCTTCATCATCGGCGGTTCCGAGGAACCGATGATCGAGGCGACGATTCAGGATTACAAGATTTATAATTCCGCAATCGAGTCCTCTATCATCCCGAAGACCAAACACCTGCCGCAGTTAGAACAGCCGGATGCCGTGATGGATGCGATCCATATGTTTTTTTCTTAAAAAAGGATAATGAGTATGCATACCGCGGAGCGTTTTTTCGTCATAGGACGAAGCTTATTACTGTTCATGCATACGTGCCCAGTAACGGAATTTGCCGCATTTAAATACGGCAAATTCCTGTTGCCACCACGTTTTCTTACGGCACTTTCGGTTCCAAAAGTGCCTACCCGTGAACAGCTGCTCTCTCTTTCCCACATCTCCATAAAAATTGCTTTTTCATACTCATACCATGATGCAGATACCATTTTTTCAGTATCTTTCATATTCACAGCGTCATCCTTCCGTGCGCTTTGTTTGTTTCTTCTTGATAGGAACGGTCCTAATGTTTCATCCAAGTCCCGCCGCACTATCTATATACAAACAAAACCCCCGGAATGATCCTCTTTATTCTGCATTATTCCCACTCGAGCGCCAGACCTTAATTTCTCGTGATTTTATGCACTGAAAGTACGCTTTTCGTCCACACATTCCACATATTTCACGCTATCCGTAGCGTCTTTACGAATTCTGTAGCCATTTTGTAGCCACCGGTTACAATGCAACCTCCGCTGGCTGATTCACCTCAAAGCCACTCGGAACTATCTATTTCAAATGATACATGGAGGTTTGCAATATGGAAAAATATATCTACGACAACAGCAACGGACTTTGGTATGAACTGCATGGAGATTATTATCTGCCGTGTCTGGTCATTCTGGAAGAAGAAATCCACACCATCGGTATTTGGGGCAGAAAGCACCTGCGATATCTCATAGAACACCGTCCTATGCTCTACAACGACCTCATTCTCAGTGGCAAGCTCTACAGCTACCTTGCTGACATTGATACCCAGGCACGAGTAAGGCTCGATTTGCTTGTAGCACAGATGGTAGAGAAAGAGGGTATCAATGAGCAGCTGAAAGTTCAGGATCAGCTGTCATGGGTCGGAGCTATGAGTTCCATCCGCAATCGTGCTGAGGAATTCATCAACGCAGAATTGATTTTCGCATAATTTAGCATCAGCCGGGCAGTGGTTAGCTGCTCGGCTGATATTTTGTTTCTACTTAACGATCTGCGCATACAATGCGTCGGTAATTTGACGCATTATTTCACTATTGATATCACGCATATTAGAATAGCGTGAAACATCAATATCTATTATATCTGAAGCCTGTAACGTGCTGTCAAGCCCAGGACACTCATGTTTGATTTTTTCTAAATAGTGCTCGCTCTTAAAAGCTACATATTGTTCTTTTTCTTGTGTGGAAAGCGGCCAAAATGCACATTTATAACTAAATCTTGAACGCAGTTCCGGTGGCAAAAATTCACCTATTCGTTCTTTAGGCATATTGGAAGTAAAAATTATGATGTATTTATCTAAGTCATATTCACGTCCCAAAGAATCTGTGAATTTTCCTTCTTCAAGTAACTGTAAGAAAAAGTTATAAACAGCCTTACTTGCTTTTTCAAACTCATCTATAAGAATTACCTTGCTTCGGCTACGCATAAGCTTGTCGGGCAATTCACCTTTATTACTGCCTATATAACCTCGTGGGCTACCAATCAAACTGTTAAGAGCATCTTGAGCACTGTAATTGCCGAAATTGATTTTTATCATAGGTTCATCTGCGGCTAACTTTTGATGAAGCAATCTTGCGACTTCTGTTTTACCGATACCGGAAGCACCACATATCAATACGGAAAAAATCGGCTGTTGCCCAATCCGGTTAAACAGCCTATATTTCGTCAATTCCTCTTTCAGACGTTTTTTGAAAAGCTCATTTCCAAAAAGATTTTGATTTAGATAGGCCAAAACATTTTCAAAATCAGATTGATCAATATCAACGATATTTTGAATTGGGTCTTTTTCAATTTCAAGAAAATCCTCAAGGTCAAGAACTTCATCAATCTTATAATACAGTAAATCTCGTACTTGTTTGCTGTATTGGCGTTCAATGATAACGTACAGTGCAACGGATTGCTCTTGTTGAATTATATTCAACATAAGCTCAGCTGGAGCGATGAGAGCGTCTGCACGATCTTCATTATAAAACAAAGAAGATAAGTCAATAAAGACTGAAAGAGTACCTGGTGGAAGTTCAAATTTCGATTGATCCTTAGCAAAAAAAGACCAACTTAATATTTGTCCACCTGCTTCCTCAATCGCTTTAACTACACGCTCTCTGTTCTTTCTGTCATATTCGTAAATGCTTACTCTGTCCATGATATCACCTAAATATTGATGTCTTGAATAATGGCAATGACATCAATGTAATGAACTTTTCCTTGCGCAAGAGAAATATTCCGAATACCCTTTTTATCTTCTTCTCGAACGCCATCCTCAATATCCATACCGCTATCTTGAATATCGTTTGTCTCCTGCTGGCTCTTCTTTCCACTATCATTCAGTGCCATCATACGATTGATTTTTCGTTCAACATCACGACGATCAAATTCTCCACGATAAATACCGAGCACTGTGACTTTACCAATCTCAATATCTGAAATACTGTACTGGCTTTCCATCTCATTTTCAGCGCTCATAGGGATTTTGAGCATCATATGCTCATTAGTGCCGAATCTATGTGGAAGTTCACCACAAAGAACATATGCAGATCCCTTAAACATAACTTCCATAAGAGATGTGAAGTTCATATTACCAATTCCCTCAACAGGAACCTGATTTACCAAGCCACTCATCAGTGCTTTGGTAGCCATCACATCATCGGAATTTACAACGGTAAGGTAAACGTCCTTAATTTTCACCAAGTTACCAACCTTGCTATCATCTAAACGACGTACCTCTTTAGCTTTCTCATAAATGGGCTTAAGAATTGTCGATTTAGAACTTACCACTTTTACAGTATCTTCCACTCGATTAGACCTGTTATGAGATAAATTTCCATTCAGATCTATGCTTGGTAAATACTGTCCGATAACAGGAATTTTGGAAGCAGCACTCGTGGTAACATCGCCATCGCCAGCCATTGCTAATTCTGTATTCTTGATTCGAGTGATTTTTTCTACTATTTGATTATCAAATAACATTGAAATTTCTGATGCTTTCTCGTTATTGATATAGTAGATATTAAACATATTCTTCAATTAGTTCCTCCTCGTAAGTGCTATATTTTTCCAAATACCTATTGGTATCTATTCCTGCGCACCTTTTTTCAGATTACAGTCACGACAAAGCATCTGGCAGTTTTCCGGTGTAGTTTTACCACCCTTAGACCATGGTGTGATATGGTCTGCGTGCATCTGCTCAAACTCGAATATTTCACCACAGATAGGACACTTATGCCCCTGTTTCTCATAAGCCGCCAGTGCATCACGGCGGTCAAAGGCACGAATGGACAATTTCTTTTCTTCGCCTGTCAGCAAATACTCATAGATACCGGATTTCTTTGTAACATCTTCGTCACCCATAAGGTGTTGAATTTCCAATTCCAGCTTTTTAGGATCGAGGTCAGTTCTCTTGCCATGTACATTGTAGAGCAATCCCCAAGGCAGCCCTTTCATTTCTTTACGCTTCTTAGGGAAGATAGCCTGAACCCAATCAATCACAGAACGGAAATAGTTCCAGAGGATAACTGCACTTGGGTCATTCTGGTGCTGAGCCATATAGGCTTCAATCGTTTTTCCTTCAGCACTGGCAGCCCACAGAATTGCAGTTTCCAGATACTCCTGACGGATGGAAGCTCCCTTTAAGTAATCGCCGGCGAGTGTATCAGCAGCACATCCAGTCTTTGAAAAATATCTCTTTGCATCAGAAACCCAAGAACCGGCATACACCGCATTTCGAAGTTCCTGATCTGTGAGCTGTTCGCCAGCAATATTGATGATTCTGAACCAATCCAGTTTCTCGGAATCAGTTCCATCGCACACATAAACGAATAGAGGATAATCCAAAATCTGCTTTCTCTTATCCGCAGGCAGATTATAGAAATACTTATCATCAACAGAGAAAGAGCCATCCACATATTCGCATACGGAAATGGTACGCTGCTGACCATCAAGCACTTCAAATCCGTCTGTTCCGTCCTCTTTCTTGACCTTGCACCAATAAATAACATTCAACGGCAATCCCTTCATTACAGTGCGGATTACCTCATCACGCTGCTTGTCCTTATAAACAAATTCTCTCTGATATTTAGGGCGAATATCAAGGCGTTCATCATAACCTACAACACCTTCCTCGGCATCATTGAAATAGCCTTCATAAACTTCGCCTATTGTAACTTTTAATTCTTTTATTTCCACAATTTATCCCTCCTTAGGCTGTTCGGGATTTCTGTTTCGTATAATAACCCTACGATATGGAACAACGCATTTTCCATCCGAATCGTAGTAACACAAATCAGGGTGCCCCTCTGAAATCTGTGCTGTCCCGCCTTGAGCAAAATAATCTTGAACAAATTCGGCACTCATACCAGTCTTGCCAGGCAAAGTCATCTCTCTGCTCAATCCCAAGATTTCAAACTGTTCTGGATTATATTGACTCATGAATGTAATAGGCACACCCATCAATCCTGCGAAATCACAAGGAATGTCCACAATTTTATTCACATTGATACTGTTTTCAAGATTTTCGTATGAAGGGTACTCCTCGGGAGAATACCTTTTCACAAGTATCATTTTTTCATGTCTAAGACGAAAATCCAGATTAGTATACCAACAACAATTACGGAATTTAACTCTGCGTGTTTCTGGATCATAAACACCTTTCGCATATTGAGAGGTATCAACACCCTCTGGAATATAAAAATACGCATTTCCAGACTGGAATGGTGCACCCAACCACATTTTATCACTTTGCATCAATGGGAAAATCTCTTTCATGGAAATGGCATTGGTGCTTCCGATTATTATAAAGCTTTTCTCATAATCCATAAGGGTAGCAATATATTCTCTGAACAATGAGAAAGGCGGATTTGTAGCAACAATATCAGCCTCTTTCAGTAGTTCTATGCACTCTGTGCTTCGGAAATCTCCGTCCCCATTAAGCTCTGTCAGTTCGTTTTCTCCTGACTTGAACAACTCCGCAACATCAACCATGTCTACGCCACCATCACCAGTTGTATCATAAACCTTTGTTACAATGGCTTTATATGGTCGTTTAGAATTTTCGTCCTCAATGCAGTTTTCGCCAAAGCTAAAAGCTAACTGTCCATCACTATTTTCATAATACTGTAGTTGCTGCCCTGCAACAGGAGAGGAAAAATAGCAAGTTGCGATCAATTTTTTCAAGCCTAAGCGATTAAAGTTCAAGACAAAATACTTAAAGAAATTGCTTTCAAAAGGGTCATCACAGTTACAGAGTACTGTTTTCCCATTGAAGTGTTGCTTGAAATAGCGCATTTCTCTTTCTATATCAGTAAGCTGTGTATAAAACTCATCCTGCTTTGCCTTTCTTGCACGATCAAAGCTGGCGTTCTTTGCCATTATTCCTTCACCTCACTTTCCTGTTGTTCCTGCAACCATAAACGGATTAACGCAGAAACTGTCATGTCTTTATCAAGTGCAAGCTGCTTTAGAGCCTTGCGTTCTTCTTTCGTCATTGTAATCGTAAGATTTACCATATTTCTTTCAGTCATAATCTTATACCTCATAACACATTTACTTGTGTATCTGTGTAACAGTGTAACATAAGCATTCCTAAAAATCAATCTATCCTCTGTGTTGAAAAAATCATTTCGTATAGGTTAATATTTTCTCGTTTTACAAATCGGCAAGCAGTGTAAACCTGTACAGGTTCACTCATTTTCTCGATTTTCCCTTTGGGTCAATCTTCGCAAATTGCTTGTTGAGGAAGCATCCCCAATCCCCTTTGAACAGTATCTGCGATACTGGCTGCACGATTTTCAATCGTTTTGTAATAAGCAAAATTTTTCATTTTTATCTTTACAGAAAAAAAGTGATGACCGCAACAACACCAAGTGGGGCGCACCCACTTTCAGTGAAATCGCTGCAGTCATCACTCTCTTATTTGCCATTCACAGGAGCGTGGCACGCCCCTGTCATCTTTCCCAAGGAGAAGTTGTCCATCGGAAACTCTGCGGAACTCCACGCTCATCCAGATAACGCTGACGGGCTGCTTCTCGTTCTTCTGGTGTAGGAGCAGTCTTGTACTTTGCGTACCATTCATGTCTTACCATAGCTTCCAGTTTCCGCTCCAAGCCTTGTTTGATTTCATCTTCATAATCGCCATCCATCATCAGATGATATTGAAGCAAGGCAACAAATAAATCATAAGGGATTTGCACATTTTTCATTTTCAATCCATTCCTTTCCTGTCCGTGTCGGTGGTGACGATGGTGACGGTGTTTTACATACCGCCACCACTGTCAAAATCATCGTCACAACCGTCACGCATCGTCACGCTGCTCTGAAACTCGCTTCAAGATGATCCTTCTTCCTGCGTGAGTGCGAATATTTTCATATTGTGTATGGTACTCATGAAACAATCTGCTTGCATTGACATTCAGGTGTTTTGTCAAAAGATTAGG
>SAMEA3387500__coassemble_1116_pt1 | contig 21715 bp, 16 predicted proteins | sample SAMEA3387500__metabat2_high_PE_009 | metagenome-assembled genome bin SAMEA3387500 (sample SAMEA3387500) | Felis catus | biome: Faeces | place: United Kingdom | collected 2012 | reverse complement strand
TCAAGGCTTTTTGGAGCTTCACAAAAATTTTTTGCACCTGATTGACACAATCAGATGATCTGGGTCGCGTTGTCATCCCGAAAGAGATACGCCGGACGCTGCGCCTTCGGGAAGGGACGCCGCTTGAGATATTCACGGACCGCGAGGGCGAGATTATATTGAAAAAATATTCACCGATGGTGGAGCTGGCGGCATTTGCCGTGCAGTACGCGGAGGCGATGGCGCAGTCCACGGGGCTGATGGTCTGCATCGCGGATCGGGATCAGATCATCGCGGTATCCGGGGGACCAAAGAAGGAATATTACCAGAAGACGATCAGCCGGGCGCTGGAGCTGGCAGTCTCCGAACGTCAGAATATCTGTGCGGCGCGGGGAGAAAAAGCATTTATCCCGATCACCTCGGATGAGGTGGAGGAGAGCAGCGCCGAGGTAATTGTGCCGATTTTGAGCGAGGGAGATGCGATCGGGGCGGTGATTCTCCTCAGCCGGGAGGCAAAGCAGGCGCTTGGAGGGGCGGAGATGAAGCTGGCAGCGACGGCAGCCGGATTTCTGGGACGTCAGATGGAAGGATAAAAAAAGATAAATGAGATAAATCTGCCTGGAAACAGGCGGTGAGAGAAAAAAGAAGACGGGATCGATGGAAAACGTAAAGAGAGATAAAACTCCTGGGCGGTTGTCCATTGATCCTGTTTTTGATAGTCCTGTATTTGGAAGAAGCTGACGGTGGCAGACGCTGTAGGTAATTGTGCATTTGTTTGCAGGTATGTATGTTGAGATGATAGGGCTGGGCTATTCACGACAGCCGCGGCAGCAGGGCGCAGAAATGAATTTCATTCTGTTTATCCTTGCCCGGCGCCAGATGGGCGCTGATGCGTCCGCCGTGGCGTTCTACGATGGATTTGGCGATGGAAAGCCCGATGCCGTAGCCGCCGCTTGCCCGTGCGCGGGAATCGTCCGCTCGGTAAAAACGGTCGAACAGGCGCGGAACCTGATCGGGCTCCAGGTTTTCACAGGGGTTCTGCACCTCGAGACAGAGGAGGCGTTTTTTCTGGTACAGGGACACAGTGATCGTGCCGTCCGGCAGGCAATATTTGACTGCGTTATCCAGCAGAATTGAGCAGAGACGCAGGATCTGGTCGAGCTGTCCTCGCATCGACAGCTCTGGTTCGATCGAGAGGGAGAGCTTCTTTCCCTGTGCGTCAACGGCGGTCTGGAAGCTGTCGGAAGTCTCTTTTACCAGTGCGCTGACAGAAAAAATCAGAGAGACTTTCCGGACACATGCTTTCCTCGGCGCGCGACAGCTCGATGAGCTCCGCAATCATGCGGTTTAAGCGCTCGACCTGCTTGCGGGTGCTTTCCGTCCACTCGTCCTTGCCGCGTATCATTTCCATGACGCCGACGTTGGCGGAAATGATGCCGAGAGGTGTCTTTAACTCATGCGAGACATCGGTGATAAACCGGCGCTGCTTTTTGATATTATCGGCAAATGGCTTTATGACGTAGTCGGAGAGGCACAGGAGAAGTAAAAGTACAACTGCCAGACAGCCGAAAATAATAAAGAAGGTCAGGCGCAGAAGAATATAAAATGATTGTAACTGCGAAAAGCAGTCTACAATCACAAGCGTACCGCCGTCGCTTTCGCTGCTTCCATCGGACGGGTACAGATGGTAACGGTAGTAGCCCCAGTAGCCATTGCCCTTGCCAGCTGAGAGAATCGCGTCTGTCAGAGCTGAGATGTCGCTCTCACTGAGGGAGGCGATGTGCTCGGAGTTGACGTCGGATGGTTTCTCATTTTCATCCAGATGAATAATGCAGTAGCGCGTCTCAAACTCCGTTTCGCGGGTGAGCTGGAAACGTCCCGAAACGTTTGGATGATTCCTGACAAAGGGGAAATTCCAGTCATTTTCATAAAGAGTCGTGATGATGGCATCCGCCCGGTCGGTAAGCCGGATGTAGTTTCCCAGATTGATCGAGCCGCCGATGACAAAGAGCGTGAGCGCCAGCGAAAACATGGCGATGAGCAGAAACCTGCGCCGCAGGCTTCGGATCATGCGTCCGCCGCTGTCAGACGATATCCCTCTTCGGTTCGCTGGATGCTCCGGTTGGCGCCCAGCGCCTGCATCTTTTTTCGCAGATAAGAAACGTAAGTCCATACCAGTTGTGCCTCCTGTGTCGGTGGAAGTGGATCGGAAGCGCCCTCGTCGTAGGATGTGCTTCCCCAGGTGTGCTCTAAAAGCTGTGTTTCGGTTAAAAGGCGTCCTTCCTCGCGGATAAACAATTCCAGCATTACCGCCTCGCGGCTGGATAAGCAGACGGAGGAAGTGCCGCAGGAAAGTTCCATGGAAGCGCGATCCAGGGTAAAGTTGCCGCAGGTAAGCCCAGAGAGTTGTTTGGCGGCGCTTCGTCTGGTCAGCGCCCGGACGCGGGCGAGAAATTCGCCGATGTCAAAGGGCTTGGTGAGGTAATCATCCGCTCCGCAGTCAAGCCCGGAGATTTTGTCCTCGGTCTGGCTTTTGGCGGTTAAGAGAAGAACGGGGGTCAGGATATCCTTGTCCCGGAGGGCAGAAAGAACGGCAAGCCCATCCAGCTTTGGCATCATGATATCGAGAATCAGCCCGTCGTAGCTGACGGCGGCTGCTTTTTCCAGTGCTTCAGCCCCGTCGTAGACAGCGTCTACCTTATATCCTTCATGGGTTAAAATGGCGCTCAGGGTGCGTATCATATCCGGTTCATCGTCGGCAAGAAGTAGTTTCATGTGTGAAAATCCCCCCTCTTTGTTTATCCACCTGTTGGTTTATGTACTATTTTATTTATCCAAGTATTTATCCGAGCGGAATGCCGCGGCAGTCTGAAGCGACTGGTTTTTCAGCGCCAGCACTTGTGTTGAAATTTGCATCTGGGTCAGCATTTGGGGTGAGAATCAGCTCCTTTAAGGTGGACAGGGACAGATCCGTGGAAGCAATCTGGTCGGAACAGTGCTTTAATTCCTGCTGCATCAGCTCCGGGTTGGCGATATCGTGCTTATATTTGAGTTCATGTTCTATGCTCGCCCAGCAGTCCATCGCGATCGTGCGGATCTGGACTTCCAGACAGGGCAGAGCGGCTGTCTCGGATGAGCTTTTCTCTCATGCTCTCCGGGCTTTTGACGCGAGAGGTAGAGGAGGAGATCGGATCCCAGCCGGTTTGCGACTTCTGATAGCGCCGGATCATGCCGATGCAGGAGAGAAATTCGTCGATGATGCCCTCTAAAAGGATGCGGGAACCGCCGTAAAAATCAGAGGGGGTAGTGGTTGTTGATTCTATCATATATGGTCTAAAATGGGAGGCTGGAAGAGTGCCAGACAGTCTCCGTTTCCTTTCAGTCTATTTGGTAAAAATTGGTATTCGATATAACAGATATATCGAAAAACAGGCGAAAGCGCAAGAGAGTTCACAGATACTCCATGATTTTTCACAGAAAAAACACAGCAAGGCGCGAAAAACCTTGACAAAGCAAGGAGAAATGTATATAAATGTAAAGTAAGATTTGCGGGCATGTACGAAGAAAACTAAGAGGATTCATGTGCGAAGATATAAGCTAGGAGGAATATACGATGAATAAGACAGAATTAATCGCAGTTGTAGCTGAGAAAGCAGAGCTTTCCAAGAAAGACGCAGAGAAAGCAATCAAGGCTTTCACAGATGCAGTATCCGAGGAACTGGTAAAGGGCGGAAAGATTCAGCTGGTTGGCTTTGGTACTTTTGAGGTTGCTGAGAGAGCAGCTAGAGAGGGAAGAAACCCGAAGACCGGCGAGACTATGCCGATCGCAGCTTCCAAGACTCCGAAGTTCAAAGCTGGTAAAGCATTAAAGGATATGGTAAACGCATAATTATCTCAGACATATATGTGTGACAGACAGCCCTTCGTGATGAAATATCATGGAGGGCTTTAGTATTATAGGAGCGAAGGGATTCCGCCAGGATGAAAGTGCCCTGCAAGGGGTTATGGAAAGGAAAAATATGAGGTTAGATAAGTATTTGAAAGTGTCCCGCATCATTAAAAGAAGAACCGTGGCCAATGAAGCGTGCGACAGCGGGCGAGTGATGCTGAATGATAAAGTGGCAAGAGCCAGCGCGGAGGTTAAGGTTGGGGATGCGATTGAAATTGCCTTCGGCAACAAGTCTGTCAAAGTCCGCGTGACGAGCGTGCAGGAGACCATCCGCAAGGAAGATGCCAAAGAGATGTTTGAATACCTGTAAAAATCCAGGAGAAGTCAGGAAAAGGCGCGGAGGACGAAATGCCAAGAAATATAGAGCGGGATGAAAAAGAGGCGATGCGCCGGAAAGAACAGCTGATGGAAGCTGGATTCAGGCTGTTTTCGCAATATGGGATCGAGAATGTCAGTTTACAGAGGGTGGCGGACGCTGCGGAAGTGGGCGTTGCGACCCTATATAACTATTATCAGACGAAGGTCAAGCTTGTGATAGCGATCAGCGGAAAAATCTGGGGCGATCTCTGGAAGGAGATTCTGGAAGAAAAGGGACCGGAGATATTTGAATCATTCACGGCGTATCAGTACATTGAGTTTTATACGGACCAGATCATCCGGATTTACCGGGAACGCCCGGAAATACTCCGGTTCAGTAATAACTATAAAAACTTTATCTCCCGGGAGAAAGTCAGGGGGGAAGCGCTGGCTGAACATCTGGATGTTTTGAAGCCGGCAGGAGCGCTGTATCATAAGTTCTATGAGCAGGCGAGGAGCGATAAAAGCATCCGGACCGATATCCCGGAGCAGCAGTTATTTACAAGCGTTGCGATTGCGATGCTGGCGGTGGCTGAGCGCTATGCACAGGGAATTGTGTGGGCGGACGATCACAAGGAAGACCACACACAGGAACTGGAATTTTTAAAAGGAATGCTCCTGACATGGTGCAGAACCCCGGAGAACCTGGGAAAACAATGATATAAAGAACGGAAATAAAAAAAAGAAGTCAAGAGAATGAGGTGACCCCTCAAAGTTAGACTTTTACGAGACGACTTTGGTCGTCTCGTTTTTCTTTATGCGCTTAAAAGAACAGCTTCTGTCTTGAATTTGTGAGAGTTGATTATTATAATATAAATATAGTGACGACTCATTTGTGTATACACACTTTATGACGGATAATCAACATTTCGAGAATGAGAGGAAAAAAGCGTATGAGAAGGAGAAAAAGAAGAATCCTGGCAGCAGGAATGGTGGTAGTGATAACGTGCAGTTCATATGGCTCTGTGCCGAGAGTTTATGCGAACACGAATTTTTATCAGATCCGGGAGATCGAGAGCTTATCGGAACAGGTTTTGTATCAGAAAGTTCCCTATGGAACCCGGTATCAGGATCTGGAGATGCCGGACAGCATAGACGTTTTTGTCAGCGGAGGACAAACCGAAGATGTGCCTGACGCAGGGAGCGATGAGAATGTAGCAGCGTTTGCCAACCGCACAAATGATGATGCCGTGCTGGAAAAGACGGACAGCGAAGAGAATGGAGAAAAAGAAGATACCGAAGGAAAAGATACCGGAGAGAATAGCAAAGACAAAAGCGAAGGTGGAGAGGGCTTAGAGAAAGCGGAATCCGGTTCAGGTGAACAGGGAGATTCTGGGAAAGATGGAAATTCGGCGGAAAATGGGGACTCTCAGGATGAAAATGCAAATCCGGGGAACGGTGAATCCGATGAGAAAGACGATTCCGGTAAGACAGATTCTGGTTCTTCAGGTGGAAATGCAGATTTGAATGAAGATGGCAGTTCTTCGAACGGAAAAACGGATCAACCGAAGGAAGATGTCAAGACAGATGAGAAGACCGAGGAAGAGATTGACGAAAAGGAAGGTTTCTGGCGAAAAGTAAAGGTGCGCTGGGTTCTGGATGCAGAAGAGAGCCAGGCATCCCGTTATGATGGAGAAAATCCGGGTATCTACCTGTTCCGTGCAGAACTGAAAAGCAGCAATTATGAGGTAGATGAGGACGAACTTCCAGTGATCCAGATCACGGTCCTGGAAGAAGAGCAGGTGAAAACAACGCTGGAATTTGCACCGTTGGAAGAATCGATCGCCGATCAGATTCTCCCGCTTGGAAGCAAAGAATCCGACATCCGGTTCCCGGAGACTCTCACCGTGCGTGAGACGATGGGAGAAGAAACCACCGAGCGGACTTTGTCGGGTATCACGTGGAAACTGGATGCGGAAAATAGCGACTATTCTGAATTTCAGGGCGGACTGGCACCGGAGGACTATTTTGACCGCTTCGATGAGGACGGTGAACCAGAAGAAACTGAAGAAAAGACCTGGGAGGGCTACGATAAAGCCAATGAAGAATACAATGGGGCGATCTATACCTATGTTCCGGTGATTCCGGAAAGTGAAGAGATACCGGAAGACACTGCTTTGCCGGAGATCCATGTGCAGGTGGGAGACGCGGGGATTGCGCTGTATGCGGATGAAGGAATCACGGGAAGCGGTACGGAAGCGGATCCCTATGTGATTTGTACTGCGAAACAGTGGTCTAAGGTTATGGGTTCTCAAAGAAATCAATATAATGGAAGTCTCTATAATGTAAATAAATATATTAGATTGGGAGATGATATCGATCTAAGCGGCGAGTCGTGGGAGTCAAGAACACTAACGACTTGTTTAGATGGTGATGGATATGCGTTGAGTGGAATTTCGCAGCCGTTGTTTAGTGTTTTGAATGGAACCGTTAAAAATTTGATTTTGTCTAATGTGACCATTACGGGAGATGGAGAGCATGTAGGAGCGGTTGCGAGAACTGTAGGTAATAATTCGCAGATTGAAAATTGTTATATCAGTGGCAGTCTTGCTACTACAGGAAATTGTGCCGCAGGTGGATTAATTGGACAGGTTCAGTCGGGGGCGCTGACAATTCAAAATTGTATTGTTAATGCAGATATTAAAAACCAAGGTAGTGTTAATGATTCTTTAGCTGGAGGTTTGGTTGGCTCGGTTCGAGTGGTAAGTGGAAGCCAGTTGAATATTAAGAACTGTATTGCAATGGGAAGTGTTTCAACAAATTTAGGTCGCGGTACAGGTGGATTGGTTGGTGGACCAAATAAAACAGTTACGATTAATAAGAGCGTGGCACTGCAAGAAACGATTGCCACAAATAGTTTAGGATATTATGTGAATAGAATTTTTGGATATACGGGTGATTATGTACAGGGAGAGGGAAATTATGCATATAAGGATATGACACTTACATTTGCTAGTGGTTCTAAAAAGATAGAGAAGCCATATCCACTGTATTATGGAGAAGATGTTTCCAAAACAGCTCTTTTGACAAGCAATTTCTGGAAAAAAACTCTTGGTTGGGGAGAATCTAATTGGGATATTAGAGAGGGTCATTTCCCAGAATTAAAATGTGGAGAAACAACTATATTTTCAGAGGATGATTTACCGGATTATCTTCAGGCGACCAATTCGTTAAAGGGAAGTGTAAAGTCTGGAGGAACTGGAATCGAGGGCGTAGAGATTACCTTTAAGAAGGGAAGCAGCGAGAAAAAGGCGACAACAGAGCCAGATGGAACCTTTAGTATTGATCTTGCAGACGGAACGTATACGGTAACGATCAAAAAGACCGGATATTTTACGGTTGAGAAAAAAGTTACGATTTCGGATGCCGATTCAGAAGCTCTTAATTTCACCATGGTAACAAACCCGGTTTCCATGCTTTCGGGACAAACGGTGACAGGAACTTTCCGGACAACCGATGCGGACACTGTCACGGCAGATGGAGAAATTAAACTTACATATGCAGGAACAGATAGTTTGCAGCCGAATGATTTTACCCTTTCATCCGAGAAAGATGGAACGGCATATGACGGAGTTACACTTCTTGCAGTGACTACCGAAAATGGAACTAGCAGTATTAAGATTCAATTTGCTAAATCGCTGAAGCTTGGCAATACAAATGAAAAACAGCTTTATGTCCATTACAAGAAAAGTTTGATCGGCTCAATTGTGCTCAAAAAAGAGGTAAACCTTGTTCAGCTTGCAGCGCCTGCGGATGTCAAATGGGATGAGACAGTAAAAGGAAAAGCCGTCTGGAGCCCGGTTGCGAATGCGTCGGGTTATAAAGTACAGCTCTATAAGAATGGTTCAGCACTGGGGGCTGGGGTAACACTTGGGGCGGATGCAGCCAGTTACGATTTTACCTCACAGATTGTAGAGGGCGGAACCTATACGTTTGGAGTCCAAGCAATGGGAGATGGTTCAACCTATGATGACAGCGAGGAGGCGAAGAGTGGAAGCTATGAATTTTCCGAGCAGACCTTAGAGAATGTCAAAACAGCGGCAAAGGCAGCGCTGCAGGCGATGACAGTGACAAATGCGACGACAGCGGATGAAATTTTGCAGGCTGTACGGAACGTTATCACAAATAAAAAAATTGATGCGAACTGGTCCGCTGAAAAAGAGTTCAATTTAACACCGGCAACGGATGGCAAAGATCCGGGACAGAACGGAAGTATCACGGGAACGATTGTTTTGAGCTATACCTCTGAGGACGCATCAACAAAAATAGAAACAATCGAAATAAATCTTCCAATCGCGGCGAAGTATGCAATTACCTTTGCGTCTGGACGTAAGGATTCACAGGGAGATGCACCGACACTGGAAAATGCCGCAGCCGGAACCGTGATTACGCTTCCAAAGAATACCTTTAAGGTATACGGCATGAATTTTGGAGGCTGGAGTGACGACGGAAGCACTAAATATGCCAGCGGTGTAAGTTATACCATGCCGGAAGGAAATGTGACATTTGAGGCGGTATGGACGCAGGATAAGTGGGATGGAACGACAGTTACGGAACCGACGAAAGATGAACAAGGTTATTATCAAATTAGTACAGGGGCAGAGCTTGCGTATTTCCAAACTCACGCAATGCAGAAAGCAAAGCTGATGTGCGATATTGATTTGGGAGAACATCCATTTACGCCGATTTCAAAAACAGTAGTAGAATTTGATGGATGCGGACATACGATTCGAGGCTTGAATGCAGTCGGCAAAGCTTATGTGGGATTGTTTCAAGCAATTTCTTCAAAGTGTGAAATTAAGAATCTGACCATAGAAAATGCGGTGGTTAGAGCTTCCAACGATGATGCGAGAGTTGGTATCCTGGTTGGTGATGTATATGGTTCTCTGACAGTAGAAAATTGTTACGTCAGTGGAACAATCGAAACTACGGATGGAACGAATAAGATTGAGTCGGCAGGTGGTTTGATTGGAAACGTAAGGGAAAATAATTCGGTAGAGATCCAGTCCTGCTATGCAGATGCTGAAATCAAAGGAACCGCCAGCAAGAGGTTTGTAGGTGGTTTGGTTGGTTGGACCGGTGGAACTACAACCATTGAAAACAGCTATGCAGTTGTGGATATGGACGTTGATAAGGGAGATTATATTGGCGGATTGGTAGGATGCGGAAGTGACAGCAAAGTGACGATCTCCCACAGCTACGCGGCAGGCGAAGCGCTGACAAAAAATCCCACTGGCGCAGCCGTGGCGGGTATTTCCAGCAACGGTTCGATTTCCTCCTGTGTCAGCATTTTCCCGGAGATGCGATCGCTCAACCGGATTGGCGGAAAAACGGGAACTTACCAGGGTAACTACGGCTTTGCCGGAACAGTTGCGAGAAAATCAGATGGGACGATTTTGACCCCAGATCCGAATACGATGGGGGCAGACAAGCTATATGGATCGGACGCAACGGAGGCAGATCTGAAAAACCCGGAATTTTATAAAGGTTTGGGCTGGGATTTTGCTTCTACCTGGACGATGGATTCAACCGGCAGTTATGCCTTCCCGATTCTGAAAAAACAGACATTATCTCCGAATCTGACGCTGGATCTGAAGCCATCGGTTACCGGAATTACGCTGGATAAGACCAATGAGACGATTTATCCGAGAGGAAGCGTCCAGCTCACTGCAACCGTCGATGTGGCAAACGGAGCGTCCAGAGAGGTGACGTAGAAAAGCAGTGATCCGGCAGTCAAGGTAGAGGACGGCTTGGTAACCGCTGCGGCTGCGGCAAATGGAACCTATACAATCACAGCCATCAGCAAGGCGGATCCTTCCAAGTGGGCAGAATGCCAGCTGACAGTTGATACGGCGGAGCACACGGTTACAGTAGGACGGGACGTGACGAATAAGAACTCTCCGAACGCAGTCGTGAAAGCGTATGCATCTCTGAATGGTGCAATAAATGGAACAAATCCGATTTCTACGATAGGTGGTGAAACTGGTACATTTACATTTTCACAGAAAGCCGGAGAAACAGTTTACCTTGCATTTACGGGTCTGGATCCGAAAGATGTTGTAAGCGAAGTAACAATTACCGATGCAAATGGTTCAAAGGTGAATGCGACAATTTGCAATCTGGAGAATCCAACGGTGTATTGCTTTACGATGCCGTGTTCAGATGCCTCCGTACAGGTTTCCTATGCGGAAAATATGAACGCGTACCAGTATACCTGGTTCGTAGGGCAGGAATGGGGTACCTGGGGAACAACGGCAGCCTTTGAGACCGAAGAGTGGAGCGGAGGCGACCATATTGGTTCTCTGAAAGTAACAAAGATTATCAACGGCAAGCTGTTTAAAGAATTTAATATAAAATCAATGTCGCTGTATAAGAAAGATCCAGTTACACCGAAAAAGGTAAATAGTAAAGTAGAACTTAAAAATAACGGCGATTATTACATCGAAAAAGATAATACAACGGGTCTCCCGACTCTCTATGTATACTTAGATGGACCGGGCATGGTAGCTGTGGATATCGAGGTTAAGGATGATCCAACTGCGGTATTTTCGATCACGCAGAAGCCGGAAAGCAGTTCTTATTATACGCTGGACAAGACTACAGCAAACGCCGGGAAGCAGGTAACGGCGACCTTGACAGATGAAGGTGTCAGACGGATGAAGGAGAATCCGAACAAGAATGCATGCCTTACATACAGCGGTGGTTTACTTGTAGTTATTTACCCGCCGAAATTTACCGAATCCGACGGCAAATGGACGGCTTCCTTTCAGATGCCGGCACAGAATATTGAGACAAATGTGTATTTTGGGGACAAAGATAAAGTTACACTGAATGGTACGGATAAAGAGGTTAATTACGATGGTACGCCGAAGTCTGTTGGGGATGAAATTCAGGCAACGATAGGTGGACAGGATCTTTCGGAACAGTTTCAGGGCCAGTATGAGGTGTATTATGAAGGTGTGAACGGAACCGTTTATTCCAGCACAATGCCGCCGACCAATGCGGGAACGTATTCCTGTACGGTTAAGCTCCCGGACAGCAACGTATATTATATGAGTGCTCCGATTACGGTGCAACTGACGATCAAGAAGATAGCAACGAAGACTCCGAAAGCAGCGCAGGCAGCAGCGTGGACAGACACCAGCGTGACCTTGGAAGCACCGTCAGCATTTGTGGATGGAACTGCGATTCCGGCAGGATATGAACTGGAATACTGCGTGGATCAGGGAGAATGGCAGGATTCACCGGTATTTACCGGGCTGACACCGGAAACGACTTACAAGTTCTATGTGAGACTCAAAGAAGGTGTCAATACGACGGCATCCGCAGCCAGCGAGGCGGTAACGGTCCAGACAAAGAAAGCATCGTCTGACCCGTCCAATCCGACGAAACCCAACCCGTCGAACCCGAATCCATCGACCCCAGGCAATCCGCAGGGAACGACCACTTCCGGCCGCGACAGAAGTACCAGCACATGGGTAAAAGAGAGCACCGGATGGCGTTACCGCCTGTCAAATGGTACATATCTGTCGGGAAGCCTGGTCCTGGATCCGGCGACCGGCAGGCAGGTTGAACAGATTGTGTGGAAACAGCTCCGGGGCGCATGGTGGGCGTTTGGAGCCGACGGATATATCCGGACGGGCTGGGTCTATGATTACAGCGCGGGCGAATGGTACTATGTGGACGAAAACACAGGCATGCGGACGGGCTGGTATCTGGATCCGCAGGACGGCAGATGGTATTATCTGGATCCGGCAACGGGAGAGATGCTGACGGAGTGGCAGCTGATTCCGGATTTGGGCTATGTATACTTAAATCCGTATGCACCGCAGCCGACCTGGGCGTATGATGAAGAATTAAAAACCTGGGTTTACATGGAGGGCGTAGGGCGTCCATACGGCTCCCTTTATATGGCTGAGTGGACACCGGACGGCTATTATGTAAATGCGGACGGTGTCTGGGAACCGGCCAGATAATCATTCATAAACCTGAAAACCTCCCAATATATTTAACAATAGGCAGCTATAGGCTATAAGTTAGATAAATTGGGAGGTTTTTTGCATGGAAGAAAAATTGGATGCCAGACCTCACAAGCTGGAGCTTCTGAACCGGGAAAAGGGGAGTGTGACGGGGATCCAGGATGTGGTGTCATTTGATGAGAACCAGATGATTCTCGATACAAACATGGGGCTTCTGACGGTTCGTGGGAAGGCGCTGCATGTGAGCCGTCTGACGTTGGAAAAGGGCGAAGTGGATATTGAGGGCGAGTTTGAAAGCTTTTCGTATTCCTGCAACGAGTCCCACCGGAAATCGCAGGAGTCGTTCTTTGGACGGCTGTTCCGTTAGGCGGTGGCGGATGAGCGGGACGGTGAGAGGGGAAATATGGCTGCTTGGCGGCAGTGTGTGTACGGGAATCGCGCTGATGATGATGTATGACGGGCTTAGGATCTTCCGGTGGCTGGTACGGCACGGCTCGTTTTGGACAGGCATGGAGGATGCGGCGTATTGGCTCTTTGCCAGCTTTGCGACGTTCCGGCTTTTGTTCGGGCAGAATGACGGAGTTCTGCGCGGCTATGCGGTGGCGGGCGTGCTCGGCGGCATGGTGTTTTATGACCAGACGGGCAGCCGTCTTTTGTTTGCGGTATTGAAAAAATGCAGCGGATGGATTAAAATGAAAAGAAGAGGCAAAAAAAGCCAGAAGACCGGAAAAAAACGTACAACAAGGGGACAGGCAGAAAACATGGAAAGGAAGTGAGATGAGAATGCGTAGACAGATGTCGGAAGGCAGACCGGGTGGAAATGTGCGGAAAAAGAAAAAGGATAATTTAAACAACCGGATGGCGCTTGTGGGCGTTACGATGGTAGTGCTGAGTCTGGCGGTTGCCGTGCACATCAAGGGCATCGATCTCAAGGAAAAGGATAGGAGTTATTCAATTCGTGAGGAAAATCTGGAGGCGCAGGTTGCGAAAGAAGAAGAACGTGCCAAACAGCTTGAGGAATACCGCGTATACGTGCAGACCAAGCAGTATATCGAGAAGGTAGCGAAGGAGAAGCTGGGGCTTGTAAACCGCAATGAGATCCTGCTCAAGCCGTCGAATCCGAATTAGACTTGCAGCACATCATAGAATGCCTGGAGTATGGCACACGGGGGAGCAGTGTTCATAGATAGGTCGGAAAATGTCGAAGTTTTCCCTGGTTTTGCTCTGTCCGTTTGACAAATATTTCTCTCCAGCCTGTATATAATGGCGTTATACAGGTTAGGAGGGATTTTTTGTGCTTAAACGGAGAACTTTACATAGAGATATGGCGGATGTCAACGTCTACACGGCAAGACGTTTAAAGAGCATGGCACTGTCGCTGGGCGGTCTGGCGCAGGCATTTGCGGATGAGATCGGCGGGCAGGGGCATCTGACGAAGGAGGACGGGCTGGCGGCAATGCAGACGGCGGCGTCGGCGGTATGCGGCGATTGTACACGGTGCAACCTGTATTATGGCAGCCGCCGGGACGACAGTTATTATCTCTATTATCTGCTTCGGACGTTCGAGCAGAAAGGGAAAATCGACCTGGAGGACATGCCTCGCCTGTTTCATGAGATCTGTTCCCAGAGAGAGGCATATTTGCGGGAATTGAACCGGAGTCTCGGGCGGGCGACGATGAATCTGGGGTGGAAAAACCGTTTTCTGGAAAGCCGGGACGCGGTGATCGTCCAGTTCCGGGAGCTGGCGGCGATTCTGGAGGAATTTTCCAACCAGATGGAACAGGCGGCGGATGTGACGGCATCCTGGGAGGAGGTGCTTTCAGGGATACTCCGCAGAAGCCATCTGCGCGTGGACAACATGCTGGTGCTTCAATATGAAAATCAGCAGAAGGAGGCGTTTCTCACACTCCGCAGCGTCAACGGGCGATGCATGACGGCGCGGGATGTGGCGGAACTTCTGGGACGCGCGATCGCCGGAAGCCACTGGAGTGTGGCGAAAGACAGCAAAAGCCTGATCACCCGCAATGCGGCGACCTTCCGTTTTGTGGAAGAAGGTAAATACCGGATGGTGTACGGCATGGCGTGCAGCCCCAGGGAGGGTGAACCGATTTCAGGTGACACGTGTACGGTGCAGACCGGGCTTCCGGGGCAGGTGATTATGAGCTTGTCGGACGGCATGGGAAGCGGCAGAAGCGCCAGCGAGGACAGCGAGAAGGTCATTGAGCTGACCCAGCGCCTGCTGGAGACAGGATTTTCGGCACGATCGGCGCTCAAATTGGTAAATACGGTGCTTTTGCTGGCGGGCACGGAGCAGAATCCGGCAACAATCGATCTATGTTGTATCGATCTGGGGACAGGTGTGCTGGAAGCGATGAAGCTGGGCGCGGTGCCGACCTTTATTCTGGGGCGTGAGGGTGTTGAGTTTCTGGAAGCAGGCGGACTGCCGATGGGAATTGTACAGAACGCGGAGCCGGTTCTGATGTCGCGGAAAATGTGGGATGGCGAGAAAATCATTATGATAAGCGACGGCATTCTCGAAGCGATGCCGGGGGAACACAAGGAAGAGACGTTCATGGAATTTGTATCAAACCTTTCCGGCGGCAACCCGCAGGAACTGGCAGAACAGATCCTGGCGTTTGCGTCCGGGCTTTCGGACGGGGGTGTGGTGGATGACTGCACAGTGTTGGTCGGGACGGTGCTGGAACGTGGGTAAACGGTAGAATCTGGCAGGTTGAGAAATAAGGGGAGATCCGTTATACTGTGAAGGTATTGAACAGTTACGAGTGGATTTATTTTTAAGAGGGATAAAAAGAAATATAAAAGAATGCAGAAACAAACAGAAATTTATATGAAACAAAATCATATGACCAGGCCGGGGGATGGTGTTCTGGTCGGTTTATCCGGGGGAGCGGATTCCGTCGGTCTTTTGCTGGTACTCTGGAAGCTGCGGGAGACGTTTCAGATTTCCCTGCGGGCGCTCCATGTCCATCACGGGCTGCGCGGCGCGGAGGCGGATCGGGACGCGGCATTTTCACGGATGCTGTGTGAACGGCTGGAAATTCCTTTTTATGAGTTCCGTATCGATGCGGCAAAAGAGGCGTTTGACCGGAAATGTTCCGTCGAGGAGGCGGGACGACTGGCACGGTACCGCCTGTATGAGGAGACGGCGCGGGCGTGGGAGGAAGAGATTCGGCGGGTTCATATCGCCACCGCCCACCATGCGGATGATAACGCGGAAACGGTTCTTTTTAACCTGTTCCGCGGAAGCGGTCTGACCGGGCTTTCCGGCATTGCTCCGGTGCGGGGGCGCATCATCCGTCCTCTTCTCTGGGCGCAGCGGAGCGAGATTCAGACCTGGCTGCGGCAGCAGGGACAGGACTGGGTCGAGGACTCGACGAACCAGGAGAGTGAATACAGCCGCAATTGGCTTCGGAATGAACTGCTTCCAGCGGTAGAAGAGCGCCTGAATGCACAGGCAGTCCGTCATATCGACCAGGCGGGCAGACGCATCCGGCAGGCAGATGCCTATCTGGAAGAGGTGGCAGAAGAATGGCTTCAAAAGCATGCACCGGACGGAAAGGCGGATGCCAAAGCGCTGGCAGAACAGGCGGAGATTGTGCAGGGTTATATCGTGCGGCGGTTGTTTTTAAAGAGCAAAATGCCGCTCCGGGACGTGACGGAGACGCATGTGCAGGCGGTGCGGGAACTTCTGCACCAGGGAACCGGAAAGAGTATTTCGCTGCCGCATGGATTCCGGGCGGTAAATATATATGGATTTCTTGAAGTGCGCCCGCTTAGTCATCCAGGGGAAAGAAAAGGGGTTTTGCTTCCGGGCATCCAGAATGGGAATCTTTTGCAGATGCATACTTTCCCCTGTGAAAATGGGGATGAATTTCCGAAAAACCAGTATACGAAATGGTTTGACTATGATAAAATAAAAGGTACCTTATCGCTGAGACACCGGCAGCCGGGGGACTACCTGACACTGCCGTCCGGCGGTCGGAAGACGCTGAAATCCTGGATGATCGATGAGAAAATTCCGAGACAGGAGCGGGAGGAAATCTGGCTTCTGGCGGAAGAAAAACATATCCTGTGGATAGTGGGGCACCGGATCAGCGCATATTATAAGATAACAGAACAGACAAAAACCATCCTTGAGGTGGAATTTAACGGAGGAAAAAGCAGTGGCTGATAAGATTCGTGTATTATTAACGGAAGAAGAAGTAAACAAGAAGATCAGTGAAGTGGCAGCACAGATCAACAAAGATTATGAGGGAAAGGAAGTCCACCTGATCTGTATTTTAAAGGGCGGCGTATTTTTTACCTGCGAACTGGCAAAACGCCTGACTATTCCGGTTTCCCTGGATTTCATGTCTGTATCCAGCTACGGTTCCGACACCAAGTCAAGCGGTGTGGTAAAGATTATCAAGGATCTGGACGAGCCGCTGGAGGGCAAGAATGTCATCATCGTGGAGGACATCATCGATTCTGGACGCACCCTGGCATATCTGATCGAGGTATTAAAACAGAGAAATCCGAAAAATATCGAGCTGTGCACCCTGCTTGATAAGCCGGAGCGCCGCGTGAAAAAACAGGTTCAGGTTAAATATACCTGCTTTACAATCCCGGATGAGTTTGTCGTAGGTTACGGCCTGGATTACGATCAGAAATACCGCAACCTGCCGTACATCGGTGTTGTGGAAGTATAAGGAGGAAGCCAGTTGAAACAACGTCAGTCGATGGGAGGCGTGGGGCTTCTGATCCTCATGCTGCTCGTTATCATGTTTTTCTCGTTGAAAGTCCCTGGAATGGCGACGGAGCGGGAATTAAGCTATCCGGAGTTCATGGTATATCTGGAAAATAAGACCGTAGAGAGCGCACAGATCCGCCCGAACCGCGAGGTGCCGACCGGTGAGGTCGTTTTTGAGACAACCTCCGGCGACCGGGAGGAATTCAATGTGCTGGATGTGAAGGAAGTAGAGATGGCGCTGCGCAAGGCGGGGGTTCCGTACACGACCACCAGCGTCCGCCAGGATAGCTATTTTATGACGGTGATCTTGCCGATCGCTTTGTCCGCAGGCGTCCTGATCTTCCTGTTTATGTTTATCAATTCCCGTTCCGGCGGCGGGGCAAATGCCAAGATGATGAATTTTGGACGCAGCCGTGCCCGGATGGTATCGACCAGCAAGGTCAATTTTACCAAAGTTGCCGGTCTGGAAGAGGAGAAAGAGGAACTGGAGGAGATCGTAGATTTTCTGAAAAATCCGCAGAAATACACTGGCGTCGGGGCGCGCATCCCGAAGGGCGTGATCTTAGTCGGACCTCCAGGAACCGGTAAAACCCTGCTTGCCAAAGCGGTGGCGGGTGAGGCAGGCGTTCCGTTCTTCTCGATTTCCGGTTCGGATTTTGTTGAAATGTTCGTCGGTGTCGGCGCATCCCGTGTCCGCGACTTGTTTGAGGAAGCCAAGAAAAATGCCCCGTGTATTGTCTTTATCGATGAGATCGATGCGGTTGCCAGACAGCGTGGTACCGGCATGGGCGGCGGTCACGACGAGCGAGAGCAGACGCTCAACCAGCTCCTGGTTGAGATGGATGGTTTCGGAGTCAATGAGGGCATCATCGTCATGGCGGCGACGAACCGCGTGGATATTCTCGACCCGGCGATTCTGCGGCCGGGCAGATTTGACCGAAAGGTGGCAGTCGGACGACCGGACGTCAAGGGACGCGAGGAGATTCTCGGCGTTCATACGAAGGAAAAACCGCTGGGCGAGGATGTGGATTTACACCGCATCGCGCAGACAACCGCTGGATTTACCGGAGCCGATCTGGAAAATCTGATGAATGAGGCGGCGATCAATACCGCAAAAGAGGGACGTAAGTTCCTGACCCAGACGGATATTGAGAAAGCCTTTATTAAAGTGGGAATCGGTGCTGAGAAGCGTAGCAAGGTGATTTCCGAGAAAGATAAGAAGATTACCGCGTACCATGAGGCGGGTCATGCGATTCTGTTCCATGTCCTCCCGGATGTGGGACCGGTTCACACCGTTTCGATCATTCCGACCGGTGTCGGTGCGGCAGGCTATACGATGCCGCTTCCGGAGCAGGATGAGCTTCATATGACGAAGGGCAGAATGCTTCAGAATATCATGGTTTCGCTGGGCGGACGAATCGCCGAGGAGATTATCTTTGACGACATCACGACCGGCGCCTCCCAGGATATCAAGCAGGCGACCTCGATGGCGCGCGCGATGGTAACCGAGTACGGTATGTCAGAAAAACTGGGCATGATCAACTACGGTGGAGACAATAACGAGGTCTTTATTGGCCGCGACCTGGCGCATACGAGAACCTACAGCGAGGAAGTGGCGAGCGAGATCGACAGTGAGGTAAAACGCATCATCGACGAATGCTATGCCAAGGCAAAACAGATCATTCTCGATCACGAGGATGTCCTTCATTCCTGCTGTGCCCTGCTGATGGAGAAAGAGAAGATCGGTCAGGCTGAGTTTGAAGCGCTGTTCCAGGATGGAGAAAAGCTGTCAGGGGAAGCTGAAACTCCGGTGGCAGAAGCATAAAAAGTTCAAAGCATGAAACAGGTCTGGAAATAAGCCTTCTTTTATGCAAATTTCGGGCGGATTTTGCTGGACATTTCGGGAGAGAGTGTTGATTTGCACAAAAAAGAAATCGAAATAAAACGATGTTTGTGCACACTTATTTCTGCTCCTATGCTATTATAATAGACGTAACCCCCCCAATACATTATATAGTTTTTGCTACACCCCATAAAACGAAATACCTTCTCCTAAAAAGGTCAGCTACCCCGCTGACCTTTTTTATTTCATAGGAAATTACGTCCTATGAAACAAAAACGCTCCGCGAGGATGCGCACTTGCGCGAAGCAGAAACATGTCGCAAGTGACCGCGCGAGACGCCCGAATGTGCCAAGGCACATTCTTTTTTATTACCTAAAATTAGGGGTGTGAAAATAACTTGTGTAATTTTGGGAAATCCTGTAAAATATGGGCAGAAAATAACATGATTGTGAAAGCGGTGAAACCGCTGGAAAGGGAAACAGATGGAGCAGATCAATCGCGACGCGCTATTTTGCGACGAGACAGAGGATTACCGTTGTCCTTCGGAGGCAGATGCGGGTGAAGTCGTTACATTTTATTTCAGAACAGAGAAAAATGGAGCAGATGCGGTTGTACTGCTGGAATATGACCCGGAGACCGGGGCGCTTTTGCAGGAGTGGCAGATGAAACGGCTTTCGTGGGAGTGCTGTGCTGGCAGCGTTGGGAACGGTGCAGATACAAGTCGAGGCATAGATGGTAGCGATATGGCTGACAAGTCAGACAGCCGTTTTGATTACTACAGCTGTGCGCTGACTCTGGGAACGAAAACATTTTCGTATGTATTTCAGGTAACCTGGGGCGAGAACGTCTGTCTTTACAACCGGATCGGGCTGACAGAGGATGCGGCGGCGCACCCGTTCCGCCTGATTCCGGGATTTCATGTGCCGGAGTGGAGCAAGGGCGCGCTGATGTATCAGATCTATGTGGATCGGTTCTGCAACGGCGATCCTACAAACGATACGGAAACCAATGAATATATTTATCTGAAAAAGCCGGTCACCCGGGTGACGGACTGGAAGGAACCGATCAGTACACTCGATGTGGGACGGTTTTACGGCGGGGATCTGCAGGGTGTTTTAGATAAACTTGATTATTTAAAGAGTCTCAAGATAGAAGCAATCTACTTAAATCCGGTATTTGTATCACCGTCGAACCATAAGTATGACTGTCAGGACTACGACCATATCGATCCGCATTATGGAGTGATTCTGGAGGACGCAGACGGGCTGGTGTGCCCGGAAGACACGGACAATGACCGCGCACATAAATATATGACGCGGACGGCGGATGAGCAGAACCTGGAGGCGAGCGATGCCTTTTTTGCCCGCCTGATTGAGGAAGCACACAAGCGGGGAATCCGGGTGCTGGTGGACGGTGTGTTCAACCATTGTGGTTCTTTCAATAAATGGCTGGATGCGGAACTTCTGTACCAGCACGCGGGCGGCTATCCGCAGGGGGCATATGTCTCGGAGGACAGCCCGTATCGCTATTTTTTCCAGTTTCACAATGAAAATGCCTGGCCGTTTAATGACAGCTACGACGGCTGGTGGGGACACGCGACGCTTCCGAAGCTCAATTACGAGGAATCGCCGGAATTGTACCAGTACATTCTGGGGATTGCGAAAAAATGGGTGTCGGCGCCGTTTGGAGCAGATGGCTGGCGGCTGGATGTGGCGGCAGATCTGGGGCGGAGCGCCGGGATGAACCATCAGTTCTGGCGTGATTTCCGCGCGGCAGTCAAGGAGGCAAATCCGGAGGCGGTCATGATCGCGGAACATTACGGCAGCCCGTATGACTGGCTGAAGGGCGATCAGTGGGATACGGTCATGAATTATGATGCGTTTATGGAGCCGCTGTCATGGTTTCTGACCGGGATGGAGAAGCACAGTGACGAAGAAAATCCGGCGCTGTTTGGGGATGGATGCGCCTTTTTTGAGGCGATGCGCTACCATATGAGTGAAATGCCGACGGCTTCCGTGCAGTGTGCGATGAACGAGCTGTCCAACCACGATCACTCCCGCTTTATGACGCGGACAAACCGCCGGGTGGGCCGTCTTGCGTCGGCAGGTGCAAAAGCAGCGGAGGAAGGCATCAGCTATGGCATTTTCCGCCAGGGTGTTGTCATGCAGATGACCTGGCCGGGCGCACCGACGATCTATTACGGTGACGAAGCGGGCGTCTGTGGATGGACCGATCCGGACAGCCGCCGGACGTACCCGTGGGGCGGGGAAAACCTGGAGCTGATCGAGTTTCACCGCTACATGAGCGGCATCCGGAAACGCTGTCCGGCATTTAGAAATGGTTCCCTGAAAGCGCTGGCGGCGGGAGATGGCTATATTGCCTATGGACGTTTTCAGAGTGCTCAGAGAGCTGGCGGCGCGTGCTGCGGCGTGACGGCGGTCAATACAGGTGATGACTGGCTGACGCTCAAGATTCCGGTCTGGCAGATCGGGGCGCGCGACGGGGCGGTCCTGCGCCGGGAAATGATGACCTATGAGGACGGTTACAACGCCGGACAGGTTGAACATGAGGTAAAGGACGGCTATATCGAGGTGAAAATCCCACCGGTCGGAAGTATCGTTTTGACGGGAAATGATACGGCATTGTAGGAAATGCGGCTTCGACAAGATATATGATTTCTGGCAGTTGAGCGAGAAGAATCAAAAGCAGGAAAAAATGGAAATAAAAATATTAAATAAAATATATAAAAACACTTGCTTTTTTGAGACGGCCATGCTATAATCTTCAACTGTCAGAGCAATTTTGGATGGGTTCCCGAGTGGCCAAAGGGGGCAGACTGTAAATCTGTTGCGTCTCGC
>SAMEA3387500__coassemble_835_pt1 | contig 35848 bp, 29 predicted proteins | sample SAMEA3387500__metabat2_high_PE_009 | metagenome-assembled genome bin SAMEA3387500 (sample SAMEA3387500) | Felis catus | biome: Faeces | place: United Kingdom | collected 2012 | reverse complement strand
ATATCTGCATTCAGGTAAAAGAAAATTCTCTGGAACATTTTACAGCAGAGGATGCCGTAATCGGCTAATTAAGTATTTATTTACAGAAATGCATAGTTCCCGATATGCTAAGAACTGTGCATTCTTTTTCTTCAATTTTACGATTTCTCAATTTTTCAAACTTGAATTTGACTTGCCTATTTTCTTAAAATCTCATGTGGAGCTTCTATTTCATTTGCCAAGGTATGCTCTGTTAATTCTGACATCAATTTCAATTTTTTATTAATCAATGGTCGCATACAATTAGGAACATGTTCCTGATGCGCTCTGTGGATTGCTACACATTCCTTACAGTTTCCGTGATAACGACAGGCTTTCAGGCAAGGACAGTGATCTTTGTCTTTATACTCCTTACGAAATTCCGCTGCAAATTCTTCTTGCAGTCTCAGCCCCTCGACACGGTTTCCCTTATGAAATTCTACCATTGCATCCAGTTCTTTCTGGTTCCCTTCAATCTTCATGTTATTATAGCGCCTCCATTTCAACTATTCCTCATTTTCTGATAAATCTCGATTGTTCTAATCTTTTTTACGCCCACCTTCTTGCCCTTCGGACAAGAAGCATCCCTCGCTCTAAAGAGCTCGGTCAATTCCGATTTTTCCACGTAAAAAAGGATGTGCCTTTTGGTGTAATAGGGCATTCCAGGGAATTTCCTATTACACGAGAAATTGCTCTCTCATCACAGTTCACACATTATGCAAACTGCAATCCCATCTCGCACAATCTAATTATATCGCAACTTTATTATCTCCGTTTATCCATTTATAGTCAAATACTATCATCAAATCGCCAAAATGGACAGCGCTTGCCAATACACTGATTGTTCTGAGCATAATGCGTACACTGGACTTCTGTGCATTCCATTTCGATTCCAAAATGCGTTTTTACAAAATCAACCGCCGCCAGAATCGCCAGATAAGAATCTCTTTTACAACACCTCGGACCGCCGGTGCGCGAAATCGCTTCCAGTGCTTTTGATGTCATCTGATTCGAAAGTCCCCAGGATTCCTCCGTCAGTGGCGTCGCCCCAGACAAGATAGATACAAACATACCTGCGCTGATTCCCGCTCCGCAGGCACCCCAGAATCCGCAGGTTCCCCCTGGAACGGCTTTCCCACGGTTCAGCATTTCCATCACAGATTCCCGCAGATTAATAGCACCTCCCGCATTTTTATATGCAGTAAGCAGCGCCGCTCCCACCATGACATGATGCTCCGGTCCATGCATATGGCAAAACGGTGCATCCATCATCTTCCGGACAATCTCGATCGGATTTCTGGATGTTTCGTCTATACACAGGGAAAGAATGGTGTCCAGTCCCTTCGTATGACAATCATTACAAACATAATGCCCGTTCTGGCATCTGGTCTTGCTCAATTCTTTTTTATGACATAATTCGCACTCCATCCATTCATCCTGTTCCAGATAAATAAGAGGTGCTTTACAGACAATACATTCTTCTTGCATGGGATTTCCATCTCCTTTACATTCATTTCCCGACCAGCGCGTTGAGTTTCTCCACTATATCCATACTTCCCGACCGGAAACCTTCCAGATCGAGTGTAATGTACAGAAATCCCATTTCTTTTAATGTCCTGCAGATCGTCTCCCGCTCGGCAATCGCTTTTTCAAATTTATCCGCATCCACCTCGATCCGGACAATATCGCCATGCAGGCGCAGGCGCACATTTCCGCCAAACACGCTTCGAAGATAATCTTCGCCTTTCTCAATCCGCTTCAAAACTTCCATGTCAAAGGAAGTTCCATATGGAAGGCGGGTCGCCATACATGGCATGGACGGACGGGATGCAACGGAAATTCCTAAGTCAGCCGCAAATGCCTTGACATCCTTTTTCTCCAGTCCGCACTGTGCAAGTGGACTGACGACACCCAGCTCACGGAGTGCCTGGATACCCGGGCGGTACACATGCAGGTCGCTCTCATTGGTTCCGTCCATCACGCACGGAATCCCCTCTTCTTTTGCAAAATCCAGAAGTGTCGCGAACAGGTGGTGTTTGCAGATATAACAGCGGTTGACCGGATTCATCCGGATAGCTTCCAGCTCCATCTCATTGACCTGGATAATTTTATGGATCGCGCCCAGCTCCTTTGCCACCCGCTCCGCGATCTCCAGATCACAGGCTGGGTGCAGCATGGTGTGAAATGTCACGGCATAAACCGGCATTCCCGTCTTCTTCGCCGTATCACACGCCAGCTTGAGAATCAGGCTGCTGTCCACACCGCCCGAAAAGGCGACACAGACCGGTGCTTTCGCTTTTTCTGCCATGAACTGTTTTAAAGATTCTCTTTTTTCTGTCTCTGATATCATTGGTTTATTTTCCATGGTTCTTGATTCTCCTCTTAATTATCTAACGAGAATGCACTGTACCGTTTTTCAATCTCAAAAGTGCCTACTGTAAACTAATACTTCCGTCTTCCATTACTCCGTGGAATACTTCCATGAAGCGCTTCCCTGTCTCCCGGCAGATCGCGCGCACGCTCTCATACTCCGGATAGCACGTATCCACGCCGCCGCGCTTGCAGATTTTTACCTTTGCTGCCCCGTAACGGGTCTGGATCTCCTTTACTTCCCGTGGCAGTATCGTCCTCTCTACTGGATAACGGCGCACACCGATCGTGGTCGTACAGGAGAAGACAAGCTGTTCTAATTCTTCCCGTTTTTCTGCCGTTGTCAGTACATGAAGCACATACGCCGGACGGTTTTTCTTCATATATGCCGGTGTGTACCACACATCTCTGGCGCCCGCTTCCAGAAGCACCTCCATCGCATATCCCAGCGCCTCGCCGGTGCAGTCGTCCAGGTTTGCCTCCATGACCCACATGGAGCTCTCGTCGTGACCGTCTTTTCCAGTTTCTACTTCCACCGTTTTATCCGTCAGAAGCATCGCCCGCAGGATATTCGCGTGCGCGAAATCCTTATTTCCGGCGCCGATACCGATCTTTTCGATCTGGTACTTCTTCGGAAGCGCCGCTTCTGTCCGGAATGCCGCCGCGATCGCCGCGCCGGTCGGCGTTACCATCTCTCCTTCGACATCCCGAAGCGTCAGTTCCAAGCCCTGTGCCGCTGCGATATTTGCCGTCGCCGGAACCGGAACCGGCATTAAACCGTGCTGGCAGCGCGCAAATCCATGACCTTCGGAAAGCGGCGATACCACCACGCGGTGGATTCCCAGATCCTCCAGGCAGAATGCCGCACTGATAACATCCACAATCGAGTCAATTGCACCGACTTCATGGAAATGAACCTCGCTGACCGGGATTCCGTGTGCTTTCGACTCTGCCCCCGCCACAATCTCAAACATCCGGCGCGCCAGGTTTTTAACACGGTCAGATGCATCCAGACGATCGATGATCTCGAAAATGTCATGGATGTTGCGGTGGACGTGAGGATGCATATGATCGTGGGTGTGAGCGTGATCATGGCTGTGCTCATGGTCGTGGGTGTGAGCGTGACCATGTTCGTGGTCATGATGATGCTCTTCTTCCTCTAAATGTACATCGAAATCATACGCATCGATTCCACATTTCTTCGTCCGCCCAAAATGCAGATGATACCCGGATACGCCCAGACTGTCCAGTGCCCGTACCAGTTTTTCCCGGCTTGCTCCAAGATCCAACAGTGCGCCAACCGTCATATCTCCACTGATTCCAGACGCACAATCCAGATATAAGATTTTCTCATCCATTTTTACTTCTCCCTCTACTTTTCTCATTTTATTGATACATTTCCGTTTTTCGCTTTTATGCAATTATCACAAACCACTATCACTCTGCCGTCTTCTTCGGCTCCCGCACCGCCAGGCGGTTGATCTGCGCCGCCAGATATGCTGCGCCGTAGCCGTTATCTATATTTACAACCGAAATGCCGTTCGCACAGGAATTAATCATCGTGATCAATGCCGACAGTCCATGAAAACTTGCACCATAGCCGACCGAGGTCGGAACCGCAATGACCGGATTTTCCACCAGCCCGGCGACAACTGTGCCAAGCGCGCCTTCCATTCCGGCCACCGCAATCACGCAGTTTGCCCGCGCAATCGCCTCGCGTTTGGATAAAAGGCGATGGATGCCCGCCACCCCTATATCATAGTAGCGCTCCACGCGGCAGCCGAAAAATTCTGCCGTTTTGGCAGCTTCCTCCGCAACCGGGATATCCGCGGTTCCGCCTGTGCAGACTGCCACCAGCCCTTCCAGCTTCCACGGTGTCTCCGATGATTTTCTCGCCTGCAAAATTTTTGAAACCGGATCGTATTCTATCTCCGGGATGCGCGCCCGCACTAGATTCCACTGCTCCGGCGTCGCCCGCGTTCCGAGTACTTCCCCATTTTCCCGGTACAGCGTCTCGAAAATATCCGCCAGATAGGCATCCGGCTTTCCTTGGCAGAACACCGTCTCTGGGAATCCCAAACGCAATTTCCGGTGCAGATCCAGCTTCGCATACCCTAAATCTTCGTAAGGAAGATTCTTGAACGCATTCTCCGCTTCCTCAATACTCGTATCCCCCCGTTTTACCTCTTCCAACAGCTTCCGAACATCCATTTCTTCCTCATTTCTCCTTGTCAAATCCCGATTTTCTCTGTCAATATGTGAACCGGCTAAACTGCTGGCATCTTTTCCTGCAATGCCTTTAAATCAATCCGCCGCGTGCAAATCCGCTTCAAAAGAGATTCCGAATGGCTCACAATCACCATTCCCAGCTCCCGCTCCTTTGCCTCATGCAAAAGCGCCTGCCAGATCTGGCTCTGGGTCACTGCGTCAAACATCGCGGTGATCTCATCCGCCAGCAGATACCGCGGATTTGCCGCCAGCGCTCTGGCAATACAGAACCGCTGCAGTTCGCCGCCGGAAAGCTCCGATGGAAACCGATCCAGCCATTCTTCCCGGATGCCAAGCCGTCCCCGGCTCTCCTCATCCACCTGACCGCCCTCACTGAGAACCTGGCGCATCCGCCAGCGTGGGTTGAGCGCCTGCTCCGGGTGCTGCCAGATTAACTGCACCGGCATACAGCCCCGGATATTCTCAATTGGTATGCTGTCAATCTCTACCGTTCCCGCCTCCGGTCTCTCATATCCCGCCAGCAGGCGGCACAGCGTCGTTTTTCCATATCCGCTCGGCGCCACCAGACCCACGCGCTCTCCTGGCTCAATTTTCAGGGAAATACGCGTCAGCACGTGGCGCCCTCCATTTTCATACGAAAAAGATAGGTTTTCTACCTTTAGTGACATCTCATTCTCCTCCAAAAAATTCATGTTCCGGCAGCGCCCGGTAGAGCGCCTGCGTGTATGGCTCTTTCAGATTCCGTCCCTCCCGGAAGTTCTCCGGCTTTACTTCCTCCAGAATCGTCCCGTCATAAAACACCAGAATCCGGTCCGCCATCTCAATCGCCAGTTCCAGATCATGAGTAATCAGAAGCACCGCTGCCCCGTCCTGTGCCATCTCTTTTAAATGACGGATCACATGGCGCGCGGTCATCGCCTCCAGCCCCGGTGTCGGTTCATCCGCCACAATCAGCCTCGGCTCCTGCATCAGTGCCGCTGCCATCAGGACGCGCCGCGCCATGCCGCCCGACAGCTCAAATGGATAACATTTTTCCACTGATTCATCCAGCCCGTACCGCTTCAAAAGCTGGCGGCATTTTGCCCGCGTCGCTTCATCTTTTCTGCCGCCACAGATCTGATCCCCGACCCGCATCAACGGATCGAGGTAGGAAACCCCCTGCGGAATCAGGGAAATCCCATTGCCCCGCAGCCCGGCAAGCCGCGTCTCATCCAGAACCTCTCCCTGATAGGAAATTTTTCCTTCCATCCGGCAGTTGTACGGCAAGATTCCCAGAATCGCGTGCGCCAGCAGGCTTTTTCCCGAACCACTCGCCCCGACCACCGCCGTCAGCTCCCCACTGAAAAGTTTGCAGGAAAGGTCGCGGAGCGGATGGAGTTCGCGCCGTCTAAGCCCACGCGCGTACTGCGTAAAATATAAGTTTAGATTTTGAATTTTCAATATCGGCTTTTCCATGGAATCACGATTTTCACGCAATCTCCGTTCTTTGAGAACATCTGTCTGTTCCAAATCTGATAGCCGCATCGTTTTTGATTGTTTTTGTCTTAATCGCATCATTTTATCAAAATATATGTTTTTCTGCCTCATTCCCAGCATCCTCTACTCATGCGCGCTCCCCGGATCCATCAGCCGCCCCAGGCTCTGCCCGATCGCCTGAAATCCCAGCGTTACCAGCACCAGTGCCGCGCCCGGAAAGAGCGCCAGCCACCATTTTCCGGTAATCAGGTACGACATACTCTCGGATAAAATAACACCGATCGCCGGTTGCTCGGAGGAAAGACCGAAGCCCAGAAAGGTCACGCCCGCCTCATGAAGAATCGCATGGGGAAAGAGAAGAATTAACCCGGTCACAAATTGCCGCGATACCTGCGGGACGATGTGGTTCCAGGCAATCCACCAGGGCTTTTTCCCCAGTTTTTCGGAGATCCGCACATACGGACTTTCCCGGATCTGTAAGATTTCCGCCCGCAAAAGCCTCGCCAGCGACGCCCAGTGCGTCAGGGCAATCCCGGCTGCCACACCCCGGAATCCCTTTCCCAGACTGTAGGAAATCAGGATCAGGAGAAGCATGTGCGGGATTCCCATTACCAGATTAATCAGCCCGCATACCAATGAATCCATCAGTCCCCCGCCAAGCGACGCCAGCAATGCAAGCGCCAATGCCACCGCGGCGCTGATCGCCGCGGTCAGAAGCCCCAGCCGGATGCTTAAAGAAAGCCCCGCAACCGTCCGTTTCAGCATATCCCGCCCCATCCAGTCGGTTCCAAACAGCCCGTCGGTTCCCGGAGGCAGGTTTTTTCTCGCAAAATCGACCTGCTGTGCGGCATCCTCCCAGACGATTCCAAGCACTGTCACCATAATCAGGAAAAGGAGGGAAATTCCCAGCAGCCAGAGTGTTTTCTTTCTCATGCCCTGCCTCCTTTCCTAAGTCTCGGATCGACCAGCCGGTACAGCCCATCCGCCGCTGCATTTCCTGCAAATACAAGCACGGCACTGATGAGTGTAATTCCCATCAGAAGCGGGATATCGCTTCCCAGCCCCGCCGTGACCGCCGCCTGTCCGAGTCCCGGATAGGAAAAGACCTGTTCCACCAGCACCGAACCGCCGAAAATCTCGCTGATCGAGCCAAATTGCAGCGTAATTACCGGGAGAAGCAGGTTGCGGAGTCCATGCCGGAAAATCAGCCGCCAACCGCTCTCGCCTCGCGCCCGCGCATAGAGTACGTAATCGCTTTCCAGAATCTCAATCACTTTTTCGCGCGTGTGCATCGCAATCGAAGAAATCCCTGTCAGTCCCAGCGTACACGCCGGCAGAAATGCGTGATACAGGCGATCCGCCAGGCTGACTTCGTCCGCCGCCATTCCCACCGGGACACTGAACCCGATTGGGAAGATGGGAAGCTGCACTGTAAAGAGAAGCAGCAGCACCAGCGCCAGCCAGAAGGACGGCGTTCCCGCGATCACAATGCAATAGCCCGTAATCAGGCGATCCACCCACTTGCCCCGTTTTGCCGCCGCTGCAATTCCTAAAAATATCCCCACGATTCCCGAAAACAGCCACGCAGACAGAAGGAGCCACACTGACGCAGACGCCTTTTCCGCGATCACCTCCAGCACCGGTCTGCGGTACAGAAGGGAAATGCCAAAATCACCATGACAGATGCCCGAAATCCAGCTAAAGAAGCGCTTCCAGACCGGCACACCAACGCCCCAGTACGCCTGCAGCTTCTCGATCTGCTCCGGCGCCATCGAGCCGAGCGCCGTCTGCCCGACATTCGTCTGCAGCGGATCGACCGGAGACATCGACACCAGCAGAAACGATACCAGACTGACTGCCAAAAGCAGCAGAATCAGGTGCAGCAGACTGCGCCCAAACCATTTCATCCTACTCATAGTACCACCGATCGACATTGTTGACGATGGACCAGCCGTGACCGTGCGGATGCACCTTCTGCTCTGCGACATGAAGCCTGTCTCTCACCCAGTACAGATGATCGACATTTACCAGCCAGATCCACGGAAGATCACCCTCGGCTGAAACGCCCGTCTCGCCGTCCCACTGCGCCTTTTTCCACAATTCATACGAACTTTCCAGATCCGGTGCTGCCAGGGCCTCATCCATATAAGCGTCCACGGTCTCATTCGCATACGGCGAATATTCTGCCAGCCCCGTATCTGCCTTTGTATGGTAAATATTATAAAATTCCATCGGCGTGTGCGCGCCCCAGCCCCAGAGAAGCGGCTGCGACTGTGCCTCGTCATACGCAGTATCCCAGCCGGTGCCGCGGATCGATGCGTCAATTCCAATCTCTTTTAACTGCTGTGCCGTATCGGCTGCCAGCGCCTGACGCACCGAATCCCCGGTCGGATAGAGAAATTCCAGAATGGCTTTCACTCCATCCTTTTCGCGGATGCCGTCAGCATTTTTCTTCCATCCCGCCGCATCCAGCATCTCTTCCGCCTTCTCCGCATCATAGGAAATGTTCTCCATTTCATCGTTGTACCACGGCATCTTGTCACAGACACTATATGCCGGGCTGCCGTAACCATTTAACACATGATCGATCATTTCCTGCCGGTCAATCGCCAGGTTGATCGCCCGGCGCACCTGCACATCCGCGGTAAAATCATTGCCGATTTTTACACCATCCTCCCGTGCCGTCTCCGGCACCGCCGGGAGGTTAAATCCACGGTTGTCCACCGTCTCACAGTCCAAAAGACTGAATTCTGGAACCGACTGGTCTGCATAGGACGCCGCCGTGTACGCCACATCCACCTGCCCGGCGCGCACCGCCGCAAATGCCGCATCCTCTTCCATAAAGAGAATCGTGACCTGCCGCATCTTCGGCGCATCCCCATAATAATCCGGGTTGGCTTCCAGAATCACCTGCTGCCCCTTGTCCCACTGTTTCAGGATATATCGCCCGGAACCGATCGGATGTGTGCCGTAATCCGTTCCATATGCATGCTCCGGCACAATTCCCGTCACCGCCATCGTGTATGACCAGATAGCAAACGGGCGTTCCATCTCAAACACAACCGTCACATCATCGATCGCCTCCGCCTGTTTCAGCATTGAAAAATCGTTGACGGAACTCGTCTCTTTCAATGTGTTATAAGTGAATGCCACATCCTCCGCGGTCAGCGTCTCGCCATCCGTGAATTTCGCATCGTCGCGGATCGTCACCGTCCATGTCATTCCATCCTCGGAGGTCTCCACATCTGTTGCCAGATCATACCCGATACTCAAATCTGCTTCTGTCACCGTCAGGGTGCTCTGGATCAGCGGTTCATGCATATGCTCGCCCGCGCCCCAGCCATATGCCGGATCAAAGCCCGCCTCCGGCTCTGAAGTCGGCGGCATCGCGATAATAACGCTTGTTTGGGTATTTTCCGTCTGTTCTGCGCCGGAACCGCCTTTCTGCGCCTGATTTCCAGCGTTTCCGCATCCGGAAAGCATGACAGCCGCCGCTAAGGCAGTGACGCCAAGTACCCTGGCTTCTCCGAACACCTTTCCAATGATTTTGCCTGTATTTTCTCGTTTTTTCATATTTTCTGTTGTACCCCTATATTTTTCTTTATGAAACAAAAGGATATCAGAAAAGTGCGATCCCTGCTGAACCGCTGTACCTTCCTGGTATCCTTCTCCATTTTTCTTATTTATCTCAGTTAAAAAAGAATGTGCCTTGGCACATTCTCGTGCCGAGCGCGGTCGCTTGAGACATGTTTCTTCTTCGCGCGAGTGCGCATCCCGCGGAGCGTTTTTTGTTTCATAGGACGCAATTTCCTATGAAACGAGAAGACTCCCACCTCTTTAGGTGGTGAATCCTGATTCCTATTTTTTCGTTCCCCCGCTTCTGCAAGGCAGCATCTGCTTGTGCAGCGCTGTTTTCTTTTTCTTATATACATTTAGACTCATTTTAGATGTCTGTTATCTTACTTATTATTCCGTCGGCGTCGTCTTTCTCACATTCGTCTCCAGGAAACGGTTATATCCGAGCCAGCCCGGATTTTCCCCGCCGCTCTTTAAGACTTCCAGCATCGTCTCCATCTTCGCATCGGTATTGTCCGCGAAATTCAATGCCAGCGCCTCCAGAAGCGCCGGTTTCTTCGGGGAACCGTACTCTAATTCGCCGTGGTGCGCAAGGATGCAGTGCTTTAACTCCGCCGCTGTCTTTGCTGGGAATCCCGGAATCTCCTTAATACGGTCTGCAACCATCATCGTGCCGATCACGATATGACCTAAGAGCTGACCGTCGTCCGTATAATCATTTTCCGGAAATGCGGATAATTCCTGCACTTTTCCGATGTCGTGGAACAGCGCAGCCGTCAGAAGCAGATCGCGGTTCAGCGCCGGATATGACTTCGTGTAGAAATCACAGAGTTTCATAACACTTAACGTATGTTCCAAAAGTCCGCCCACAAAACCATGATGCACACTCTTCGCCGCCGAATGGAAGCAGAATTTCTTCACAAATGCCTTATCTTCCAGGAAATAGCTGGATGCCAGCTTTTTCAGATACGGATTCTGGAAAGACTGCACCAGAGCCGTCAGCTCCTGATACATTATCTTGATATCCTTTGAGCTGACCGGAAGGTAATCACTTTCCTGATACTCGCCCTCGTCCGCCTTGCGTATGCGCTTGATATTTAACTGGTTGGAACCCTGGAAGACCGTCACATCGCCGTCCACATAGACGTACTGCAGCGGCTCAAAATCATTGATGCCCGGGGAACTTAAATCCCAGATTTTGCAGTCTACCGTGCCTGTTTTATCCTGAAGCAGCACGGAAGCGTACTCTTTTCCGTTTTTCGTCACCGCGTGCTGTTTCGTCTTACATAAATATACGTCCGAGACTCTCATTCCTTCCCGGAACTGTTCAATATATCTCATTCTGCCTATATCCTCCTGAATTTCTATCTGGCGCGCAGAGATACCAAAAATGGAATTTCCGTGTATCCGTCGCGCCCTTTCCGCATCACATTTACCGATACAGACACGCCGCTCGCGGAATTTTCAATCTGCGCCTGGAGATCTTTGAAACTTCCGATCTCCTTTGTGCCAAATTTCACAATAATATCGCCGGGCTGGATGCCAGCGTCATATGCCGGGCTGCCGGAGACTGCCTCCGTCACGTAAACGCCCGCCGGAATGCCGCTCCCCTGCATCGCACGGCTCACATCCTGTCCCAGGATGCCCAGATATGCCGCTGGAACGCCATTCGTCAGCCGCTCCAGAATCGGCTTGTAGCTGGAAATAGTGTACGCCGCCGTCCGATCCGTACAGCTCTCGCTGCGGCAGGACTCCGATGTCCAGCCGACCATCTCTCCGGCTGTATTGATCAAAAAGGTACCCGTCTGCGAATTGCTGCTGATATCCGCATACAGGATCCGTGTCAGTCCATCTGTAATCTGCGCATTGCGCGCCACGTAGGATACCGTTCCGAACGAAAGCGAATGCACCTGTCCGGACGGACCGCCGATACCTACGAGGACATCGCCTGCCTTGACCGTATATGAATTGGCAAGTGAAAGCACCTGCACCTTTTTCCGCTCTTCTTCCGGCAGATTGCCGGACGGCACCGCCACAACTGCCATTCCGAGCACTTCGTCAATCTGGCGCACTGTACCAGCGATCTTCGTTCCATCCGAAAATCTCACATTGATCGAATCTGCCGCCCGCACCGCATCGGCGTAAGTAAAGATCAGAAATTCTCCATCACTCTCCGCGATGACTGCACCTGCATAATCACCTGTATTTTCCACCGGGTTTCCAAATATATCCGTATCCTGTTTGCCGGAGCTGACCGTCACGATCGACTTATCACCCTGTTCCCCGATTCCACGCAGCACCGACGTCATCGAATTGAAATTGTCTGCGGAAAACTGATAGCTGGAAAGCGCCTCGCTGACCGCCTCATCAATCTCCTGCTCCATTTGTTCCGGCTGCGCTGTCATATCCGCATCTGCACCGTCCGACGGCGAAACAGAGTCCGGATCGTCCTTGGAAAACTCGACTGAGGATGTCTCCTGCATCCCATTTTCCTGAAAACACCGATCCGCAAACGGCTTTACCGCCGCAAACGAAACCGCCGCGACTCCTCCAAATACGGCTGACGCGCATACAAAGAGAGCCACCCGCTTCGCAATCTGTTTTCTGGTCAGCGGCGGCTTCACTATCGTTTCTCTCATGAATTCCCGTTTTTCCTTTTTTTCAAGTTCTTCTGAATCCGGCATTTCACTTTCCCCTTTGCATAACATATCCTAATTATACTTTCCTTCTTAAGGTTATGCAAGAAAAAAGTGCGAATGCTTGGCTAGACGGCGGGGAATGTGATATAATGTGAACACTTGACGAGGTCTTTTCGAGTCTAGTGAAAACTTATACCTGACCACTTAATGAGGTCTTTCACGAATTTAGTGGTCACGGTATCATGTGAACACCATTTAAATAAGAGGATTACCACAACATGAATGAAAAAGCATTAAAAACTCTCGAATATACAAAGATCATCGACCAGCTCACGGAGTACGCCTCCACGGAGATGGGAAAACAGATGTGCCGGGAACTGCAGCCGTCCTGTGATCTGGGGGCGATCCGGCAGAGCCAGACGGAGACGACCGATGCCCTGACGCGCGTCCGCATGAAGGGAAGTCTCTCCTTCGGCGGCGTGAAGGATGTGCGTGGTTCCATGAAACGTCTGGAAATCGGAAGTTCCCTGGGGATCCCGGAGCTTCTCGCTGTCAGCTCCCTGCTGACAGTCGCTGCCCGCGCGCAGAGCTACGGACGCCATGAGAAATCCGAAGAATTTCCAGATGATTCCCTTGATGAGCGCTTCCGCGCCCTGGATCCGCTGACGCCGGTCAACAATGAGATCAAGCGCTGCCTGCCATCCGAGGATGAGGTCAGCGATGACGCAAGTCCGGGACTTGCCAAAGTGCGCCGCTCCATGAAGATCGTGGGCGGACGCGTCCATACCCAGTTAAATTCTATTTTAAATTCCAGCCGAACCTATTTACAGGATGCCGTCATCACAATGCGCGACGGGCGCTACTGCCTGCCGGTCAAGGCTGAGTATAAATCCCAGGTCCCAGGCATGGTACATGACCAGTCCTCGACCGGTTCGACTGTATTTATCGAGCCGCTCGCGATCGTTAAGCTGAACAACGAACTGCGCGAGCTGGAAATCCAGGAAAAACGGGAAATTGAATTTGTTCTGGCAGCTCTTTCCAGCCAGCTTATGCCTTACCCCGACGCGATCCTCTCGGATCTTTCGATTCTGGCAGAGCTCGATTTTATTTTCGCAAAGGCAGCTCTTTCCCGCCACTATAACTGCGTGGAACCGAAATTTAACAACAAACGGTATATCAATATCAAGGACGGACGCCATCCGCTCTTAAATCCGAAACAGGTCGTTCCGATCAACATCTGGGTTGGCGATTCGTTTGACCTTCTGATTGTGACGGGTCCAAACACGGGTGGTAAAACCGTTTCTTTAAAAACCGTCGGACTCTTTACCCTGATGGGGCAGTCAGGACTCCATATCCCGGCATTTGAGGGATCCGAGTTGGCTGTTTTTGACAATGTATTTGCCGACATTGGCGATGAGCAGAGCATCGAGCAGAATCTGAGTACATTCTCCGCCCATATGACGAATATCGTTTCGATTTTAAATGAGGCGGACGCCAATTCGCTCTGTCTCTTCGATGAGCTCTGTTCCGGTACCGACCCGACCGAGGGCGCGGCGCTGGCGATTGCGGTTTTAAATTTCCTGCACAACATGACCTGCCGGACGATCGCAACCACGCATTACAGCGAATTAAAAGTCTTTGCGCTGACCGCGCCAGGCGTTGAAAATGCCTGCTGCGAGTTCAACGTCGAGACTCTCCGCCCGACCTACCGCCTGCTCATCGGTATTCCAGGAAAAAGTAATGCATTTGCCATTTCCCGCAAGCTGGGGCTGCCGGATTATATCATCGACGAGGCGAAAAACCAGATGGAGCAGAAGGACGAATCCTTCGAGGATCTGCTTGCCAATCTGGAAAACAGCCGCGTGACCATTGAAAAAGAGCGCGAAGAGATCGCCTCCTATAAACAGGAAATTGAAACGCTGAAGAACCGCCTCCAGCAGAAGGAAGAACGTTTCTCCGAGCAGAAGGAAAAAATGCTTTCCAAAGCCCGCGAGGAAGCTCAGAAGATCCTTCAGGATGCGAAGGACACCGCCGATCAGACGATCCGCAACATCAACAAGCTTGCCAAGTCTTCCGGCGTCAATAAAGAACTGGAAGCTGAGCGGACCAAGCTGCGCGGCAAGATCCAGGATGTAGACAAGAAACTGGCAGTTAAGAAAACCGCCGCACCGAAAAAAGCCGTTTCCGCGAAAAAGCTGCGTCTCGGCGATACCGTGCGCGTTCTCTCGATGAATTTAAAGGGAACCGTCAGCTCCCTGCCGAACGCCAAGGGCGATCTGTATGTACAGATGGGAATTCTGCGCTCCCTCGTCAATATCCGCGATCTGGAAATGGTCGAGGAAGCATCCATCACCGGACCGGGACTTTCCGGCACGCACACGGGCGGTTCCCGCGGCTCCGGAAGCGGAAGCAGCAAGATCAAGATGTCCAAGTCCTTCAGCGTATCGCCGGAGGTCAACCTGATTGGCATGACCGTCGATGAGGCGATCCCGGTACTCGACAAATACCTGGATGATGCCTACCTGGCGCATCTTCCGCAGGTCCGCGTCGTACATGGTCGCGGAACCGGCGCTTTGAAAGCGGGCGTACACCGCCACTTGAAGAAATTAAGCTATGTCAAGGAATACCGGCTTGGCGAGTTTGGCGAAGGCGATACAGGCGTTACAATCGTGACATTTAAATAAGAAATATCCATAACTGTGAAGGTACTGAACAGTTACAAATATCCAAAAAAACAGGAGGAATCAACATGGCTGAAAAGCAGCGCATTCTCATCGTAGATGACGACTACAACATTGCTGAACTAATCTCACTTTACCTGACGAAAGAATGTTTTGAAACGAAAATTGTCGGAGACGGGGAAGAAGCTCTCCGGGTATTTCCCGAATTTCAGCCCAACCTGATTCTCCTTGATCTGATGCTTCCGGGCATCGACGGCTATCAGGTCTGCCGGGAACTGCGAAGCACCTCCCAGGTACCAATCATCATGCTCTCCGCCAAGGGCGAAATCTTTGATAAAGTGCTGGGACTGGAGCTGGGCGCTGACGACTACATGATCAAACCGTTCGATTCGAAAGAGCTGGTTGCCAGAGTCAAAGCCGTTCTGCGGCGCTACCAGCCGCCAGTGCAGACGCCTGCATCGTCCGTGACCGAACAGCATGGTAATTTTGTCGAATATCCGGATCTCATCGTCAACCTGACGAACTACTCCGTCATTTACAACGGACACTCGATCGAGCTGCCGCCGAAGGAACTGGAACTGCTCTATTTCCTCGCGTCCTCACCAAACCAGGTATTCACAAGGGAGCAGCTTCTCGACCATATCTGGGGATATGAATACATCGGCGACACGCGGACGGTAGATGTCCATATCAAGCGCCTCCGTGAAAAAATCAAGGGCAACGATAAGTGGGCGCTGACGACCGTCTGGGGGATTGGATATAAATTTGAGGTAAAACGGTAACTGTTAGTAAAGGAACTGAACTGTTGCGCGAAGAGGTAAGCGGAGGTTTACCATGAAATCAAACCACTACACACATTCTCTTTATTATAAACTGCTGATCGGCTATCTCATCTTCGGTCTGCTTGGATTCATCACGATCGCGACCATCTCATCTGAGATGACCTACCACCATCTGGTGGAACGCGAATCGGAGGTTCTGTATGACGAGGCGACCATGATTGCCGATCGGTGCAGCAAAGCCTACGAGGGCAAAACCATCAATCTCGACTCGGCATATCCACAGATCGAGGCGGTTTCCGCCTATCTGCAGTCGGATATCTGGATCCTGAACCATGAGGGCACCATCGTTGCGGACAGCAGCGACAGTCGTACCGGCATCGCAATCGACGATTTCGACCCGACCGCACAGGGCAACCGGCTCTATTCCATCGGACAGTATTACAACCTGTTTGACAGCAAGGTACTCTCCGTTTCCGCCCCGATCACAGGCAATATGAAGACCTACGGCTACATCGTGATTCATATGCCAATCCAGAACATTGAGGCGGAACAGAACGGATTTCTGAATATTATTTACATAACATCGATCATCCTGTTCTTCCTATCCCTGGTGGTGCTTCTTGTTTTTACAAAAGTGGTCTATTTCCCGCTCAAAAAGATTACGGTCGCAGCCAATGAATATGCAGCCGGAAACCTGGCACACAATATCCCGATTACCACCCACGACGAGATCGGCTATCTCGCCAGCACATTAAACTATATGTCCAGCGAGTTAAATGAAATGGAACAGTACCAGCACAATTTCATCGCGAACGTATCGCACGATTTCCGCTCGCCGCTGACCTCCATCAAGGGCTATCTCGAGGCGATTCTCGACGGCACAATTCCGCAGGAACTCTATCATAAATACCTGCACATCGTCATTTCCGAAACCGAACGCCTCAACAAGCTGACCCAAGGCATGCTGACACTCAACTCCCTGGACAGCAAAGGCTACTTAACCCGGACAAATTTCGATATCAACCGGACGATCAAGGATACCGCCGCAACCTTCGAGGGCACGTGCAGCGCGAAAGGCATCACGTTTGACCTGACCTTTGCGGATAGCATCCAGATGGTCTACGCCGATCTCGGAAAAATCCAGCAGGTTCTCTACAACCTGATCGACAACGCGATCAAATTCAGCCACGAGGATTCGATCATTTACATCCAGACCTCCATCCGGTATGAAAAAATCTTCATTTCCGTCAAAGACACCGGCATCGGCATCCCGAAGGACAGCCAGAAGAAAATCTTTGAACGTTTCTACAAGACCGACTTATCGCGCGGAAAAGATAAAAAGGGCACCGGGCTGGGGCTTGCGATTGTCAAAGAGATTATTCAGGCACATGGGGAAAATATCGACGTTGTCAGCACCGAGGGCGTGGGGACGGAATTTATTTTCAGTCTGCCGAAGGCGACGGCGCTATAAAATCTGCTATTACTATTCATAAAGGATTCCATAGAATCGAATAATATCGTTGTTTCTACGGAGTCTTTTTTCTTATCTCTTATCTTTTCCGGCACTTTCGCTTCCAAAAGTGCCTACCTGTGAACAGCAGCAGCTTTTCTTAACAATAGCTTTAAACTATTTATCCAAAATGACTCTGTAGATGTACCATTATAAAAATGGTATCTCCACAGAGTCACTCAATCAATTTTTGTCCTATTTCACATTTCCATAAATGCCTGCCATTTTTACGCACATCTACAAACTTCTACCGCGCCTCTTCCCCCGGAAAATGCGCGTCGGACCGCTTCAGAATCTCCCGGGCAGTCTTTGTCTTACCCAGACCGCCAAAGGTACAACGCAATTCCAGCGGCAGTGACAGACCGATCTCATAGATTGCGCCTATCGTCTCATCCAGCGGGATCACCTTGTCATAACCTGCCAGTATCATATTGGCGCTGGCGAGCGCATTGCTTCCGCCCATGATATTTTTGCCGAGACATGGCCATTCAACACGGTTTCCGACCGGATCGCAGGCAAGCCCTGTGATGTTCTGGAGTCCTACAGACGCCGCATCCAGAGATTGCCGGTTTATTCTGTTTTCATCTTGACAATGAAACGTGAAACTGCTACAATCCAACCATGCAAACCACATTTGATTTGTGATAAATCTATTTTTAGTATATATATTTTATTTCATTCATAAATATTCAGGAGGTTTTGATATGTTATTTCTCAGCGAACAAGAAATGTGGCAGTCCGTCACCTTAGAGGATGTCATGGACGCGATTGAAGATGCGTATGCGATTCACAAAAGTGGTAATTACAAGATGCCGGATCGTTTTATCGCACAGCGTGATAAAAATATGATGCTCTATATGCCGTGTTTTCTGGATTCCGTCATCGGTACAAAGATGTTATCCGAATTTCCGGACAATCCCTCTCTGGGAATTCCGTATCTGAACGGACTTATGATTTTAAATAACGCAAAGACCGGTCTGCCGAAGGCAATTATGAACGGAAGTGCCCTGACGGCAATGCGGACCGGTGCGGTCGGCGGTGTCGCACTGCGCTATCTGGCTCCAGAGGATGCTGCCTCAGTTGGTCTGGTTGGCTGCGGTACGCAGGGACTACACCAGCTTCTCTATGCCTGCGAGGTGCGCCCGATCACAGATATTTATCTGTATGACGCATACGCTAAGGATCTTTCCGGCTTTATCGAGCGCTTATCGGCGCGTCTGGCATCGTTTGGAAAAAACGCCATCCAGATTCATACCTGCGCGGATACCCGTGAACTGGCTGAGCACAGCCGCGTCCTGATCTCCGCCACCCAGGCGGTCGATCCGGTCTACCCGGATGATGAAGAGCTGCTTCGCGGTAAATGCTTTGTTGCCATCGGCTCCTGGCGTCCGGAACGGCGCGAACTGCCGGATGCGGTGTGGAAACTCGTCAAGAACGCGTACACTGAGCTTCCGTATGCCTGCGAAGAGAGCGGCGATCTGAAAATTCCGCTGGAAAAGGGCGTTCTGACGCAGGAGCGTGTCCACTTTATCGAGGATTTGATCGAAGATACCAAGCAGGGGCATCCGCATGAGCAGAATGAAACCCGCTGCTTTAAATCAGTCGGCATGGGACTTTTTGATGTGCGGACAGCACAGCTTATCTATGAAAAAGCGTTGGAAAAAGGAATTGGACAAAAACTTAATTTCTAGGAAAAATGGTTGGAATAGAAAAGGCTGTATCACCTACCGCGCGCTTCCATGCGGCAGGCAATACAGCCTTTTTCTTATTGTTATATGTGCATTAATTTTCCAGCATTTTTCTGAATCTATAGACTGGCAAATTTTCGCTCCATATTCTTCTCTACTTATTTATATAACGGATACTTCTCACACAGCTTCGTCACTTCCGCACGGATGTAATCTGCCTTGTTCTCGAAGTCGGTAGCTGCCAGCCAGATGCACTCTGCGATGACTTCCATGTCTTCTTCTTTGAGTCCACGGGTGGTAACAGCCGGAGTACCGATGCGGACACCAGAAGTAACAAACGGGCTTCTCGGATCGTTCGGAACGGTGTTTTTGTTCAGGGTAATGTATACTTCATCGCAGCGGTTCTGCAGCTCTTTACCAGAAATATCCATGCCGCGCAGATCAACTAACATCAGGTGGTTATCGGTTCCGCCGGTCAGAATCTTGAATCCCTGCTTCTGAAGTGCGGCTGCCAGCGCTGCTGCATTCTTCTTTACCTGAAGCTGATACTCTTTAAATTCTGGTTTCAGCGCCTCGCCGAAGCAAACTGCCTTGCCAGCGATGATGTGCTCTAACGGACCGCCCTGGGTTCCCGGGAAAATCGCCTTGTTGAAGTTGAACTTCTCAGCTGCTTCCTTATTTGCCAGAATCAGACCGCCTCTCGGTCCGCGCAGTGTCTTATGAGTGGTTGTCGTAACAACATCTGCATACGGAATCGGGCTCTGGTGAAGACCGGCTGCTACCAGACCAGCGATATGAGCCATATCGACCATCAGGTATGCGCCTACTTTGTCTGCAATTTCACGGAAACGTTTGAAATCAATCTCTCTTGCATAGGCACTTGCACCTGCAATGATCAGCTTCGGTTTTGCTTCCAGTGCAATGCGCTCTACCTCTTCGTAATCAATCACGCCATTGTCATCGACACCATACGGCACAATGTTGAAATATAAACCGGAGAAATTGACAGGGCTTCCGTGTGTCAGATGTCCGCCGTGATCCAGGTTCATGCCCATAACAGTATCACCCGGCTTCAGCATTGCGATAAATACCGCCATGTTTGCCTGCGCGCCGGAATGCGGCTGTACGTTTGCATAATCACAGCCAAACAGCTTTTTCGCTCTCTCGATCGCGATGGACTCTACAACATCGACACACTGGCATCCGCCGTAGTAACGTTTTCCCGGATATCCCTCCGCATATTTGTTGGTTAATACCGATCCCATCGCCATCATAACCGGCTCCGATACAATATTCTCCGAAGCGATCAGCTCCAGGTTTCTTCTCTGACGGGCTGCCTCTGCTTCAATGGCTTCTCCCACTTCCGGGTCTGCCTCTGTAATGAACTTCATTACCTCATCTACCATGTCTGTTTCTCCTATTCTTTTTTGTCATCCATACAAAATCATCAAGTGGATTTTTTGTCTCTCCGGATTTTTTATTTAAAAAAGCCTTTTTCAAGTCTCATTAAATACGCTCACTATTTCGCAATTTTTTGAATTTCTCTGCTCATTTACTTCGCCATCTGTCAAAAGCAAACAAGCTCATTCTGTCACCAGACGCTTCTTATGCCAGCAGCGCTTCCGCCATCTGCTCCAGCGACGGAATATCGCTCTCCTTGAGCGCCCCGCGAACCGTAACGACCGGTTCAACCACCGTGATCTCCTTCATCGCATCCAGCATTCCCTTCATCGTGCGCGCTGCACTCGGCGCCCAGGAACCGTTTTCAATCAGGGCAACGGTGCGTTTCTGGTAATTCTTGCTCTGTAAGTGGTGCAGGAAATCTGCCATAACCGGCATCACACCCGCGTCATAGGACGGTGCTGCCAATACAATTTTTCCATACCGGAATGCATCTTCCAGCGCCTCCGCCATATCACCGCGCGCCAGATCCGCGATTGCCACCTTCGGGCATCCTTTTTTCTCAAGAATTTCCTTGCATTTCTTCGCCGCATCCTCGGTATTGCCATGCAGGGACGCATATGCGATAAATACACCCTCAGACTCGACGCCGTAGCTGCTCCAAATCTGGTATTTTTCAAGCACATGACCGATCGTCTCTTTCAGAACCGGTCCATGCAGCGGGCAGATGAGCTGGATCTCAAGACCGGCTACTTTCTTAAGAAGTGTCTGCACCTGCATTCCATATTTTCCTACAATATTGAAATAATAGCGTCTCGCCTCGCAGTCCCAGTCCTCATCCACATCAAGCGCACCGAACTTGCCGAAACCGTCGGCGCTGAACAGCACCTTGTCGCAGGAATCATAGCTTACCATAACCTCCGGCCAGTGTACCATCGGTGCCATGACGAACGTCAGCTCATGGCGCCCCAGTTTCAGGGTATCGCCCTCCTTGACCGTCAGCGCACGGCTGGTATCAAGATCAAAGTACAGTTTCAGCATCGGAAATGTCTTCGCATTGCCTACCAGTGTGATTTCCGGGTACCGTTCTACGACTGCCTGGATACTTGATGCATGATCCGGCTCCATGTGGCTGATTACCAGATAATCCGGGGTTCTTCCAGCCAGTGCGGTTTCCAGATTTTCCAGAAATTCCGTCTGTTTGCGCTTGTCTACCGTATCCATGATCGCGATCTTTTCATCCATAATCACGTATGAGTTATATGAAATACCATTTGGCACCTGATACTGCCCCTCAAACAAGTCAATGTCATGGTCGTTTACACCGATGTAGCGAATATCTTCTGTGATCATTTCCTGCTTCCTCCTGTTCTTTTTGCAGCTGCTCCATCTCTTTACAGCTGCCTCTTTTTGTTCTCACAGGCATCCCGCATCCTGCTGTCAGCCTGCCTTATGATTTCATCCGTTACCTCTGACTCTGAATCAGTCTTTCTCCTCAATCGCCATAATCATATCCACGCGTCTCTGATGGCGTCCGCCCTCAAATTCTGCGTTGATCCACTCGTCAACGATCATCTTCGCAAGCTCACTTCCTACCACGCGGGCGCCGAAGCAGAGTACATTGGCATCGTTATGGCGGCGGGACATCACCGCTGTGTACGGCTCGCTGCACACGCAGGCGCGCACGCCTTTTACCTTGTTAGCTGCCAGTGAAATACCAAGACCGGTACCGCAGATTGCGATACCCAGATCGGCTTCGCCGGAAACAACTGCACGACCTACCTTCTCTCCATAAACTGGATAATCACAGCTCTCGCTGCTGTCTGTACCCAGATTTAACACTTCGATTCCTTTTTCTTTCAGGAAATCCACAATAATGTTCTTCAGTTCTACCGCCGAATGGTCATTTCCAATCGCAATTTTCATCTCATCTTCTCCTCATCTGACTGACTTCCGGAACAAATGATATAGTCCGGTCATTATGGAATCATTTTAGTAAAGTTGCCGGGCAATGTCAAGACTGTGAAAATCTCAGAAATACATAAAAAGAGCGCAGAGGAAGCTCTTTCGCACTTCTCCGCGCCCTATTGTTTCTTCTATATAATAGTTATAAATCCGCCGTAAGACGTTTTCCGCTTACGCGCTATGGACAGCCGAAGCCGTCAGCTTGCCATCCGAAAGCCCGATCTCTATCGTATCGCCCGCACGGACGCCGTCCGCCAGAATCAGCTTCGCTGCCAGTGTCTCAACGTTCTTCTGCAGGTACCGTTTCAGCGGTCTTGCACCGTAAACCGGATCGTAGCCATTTTCAATGATGAAATCCTTTGCCTCGTCCGTCAGGGCAATCTTTAACTCCTTATCCGCCAGACGTTTGTTGACATCTGCAATCAGAAGCTCAATGATGCCTCCGATGTTGCCTTTCGTCAGCGGCTTAAAGAGAATAATCTCATCCAGACGGTTCAGGAACTCCGGACGGAAGTGCGCTCTCAAGTCATGCATAACGGAGCTTTCCGCCTCCGGCTTGATCTGTCCCTTTTCATCGATGCCGTCCAGCAGATACTGGGAACCGATGTTGGAGGTCATAATCAGGATCGTATTCTTGAAATCGACAGTTTTGCCGGTCGAATCCGTGATACGTCCATCATCCAGAACCTGCAGCAGGACGTTAAATACATCCGGGTGCGCTTTCTCAACCTCATCGAAGAGGACAACGGAATACGGTTTGCGCCGTACTGCCTCGGTCAGCTGACCGCCCTCGTCATATCCGACATATCCTGGCGGCGCTCCGATCAGACGGGAAACGGAATGTTTCTCCATGTATTCACTCATATCGATACGAACCATGTTGTTCTCATCGTCAAATAATGCCTCCGCCAGCGCTTTTGCAAGCTCTGTCTTGCCGACACCGGTCGGACCTAGGAACAGGAACGAACCGATTGGTTTCGTCGGATCCTTGATGCCCGCTTTGGAACGGATAATCGCCTCCGTTACCTTGGTAACGCCCTCATCCTGTCCGATGACACGTTTATGCAGCAGTTCGTCCATATGCAGGGTCTTGCTGCGCTCGCTCTCGGTCAGTTTGGCAACCGGAATACCGGTCCACTTCGAAATAATCCGGGCAATCTCATCCTCGGTGACACTCTCATGTACCAGACTGAGATCCTGATTTTTCACTTTCTCTTCCTCTTCCGCCAACTGTTTCTGCAGTTCCGGCAGCTTGCCGTACTGGAGTTCAGCCGCTTTGTTTAGGTCATATGCCTGCTGCGCTGCCTGAATCTCGCCATTTACATGCTCAATCTCTTCACGCAGTTTGGACAGCTTATCAACGGAAGATTTTTCATTCTCCCACTGGGCTTTCTGGGTCGAAAAGCTGCTCTTGAGCTCTGCCAGTTCTTTCTGCAGTTCTGCCAGGCGATCCTGACTTAAGCGGTCAGTCTCTTTCTTAAGCGCAGCCTCTTCAATCTGCAGCTGCATGATACGTCTCGACAGTTCATCCAGCTCCGCCGGCATTGAATCCATCTCTGTCTTGATCATCGCGCACGCTTCATCAACCAGGTCGATCGCCTTATCCGGAAGGAAACGATCCGTGATATAACGATCCGAGAGGATTGCCGCCGATACAAGCGCAGAGTCGGTAATCTTGACCCCGTGGTAAACCTCATATCTCTCTTTCAGACCACGCAGAATGGAAATCGTATCTTCCACGGTCGGCTCATCAACGTGAACCGGCTGGAAACGACGTTCCAGAGCTGCGTCTTTTTCGATGTATTTACGGTACTCATCCAGGGTCGTCGCACCGATACAGTGCAGTTCACCTCTAGCCAGCATAGGCTTCAGCATATTCCCGGCGTCCATCGCGCCCTCGGATTTGCCCGCGCCGACGATCGTATGCAGCTCATCGATAAACAGAATAATCTGTCCCTCGCTCTTCTTGACCTCGTCAAGCACCGCTTTCAGTCTCTCTTCGAACTCGCCGCGGTACTTCGCGCCCGCCATCAGAGCACCCATATCCAAGGCAAACAATTTCTTGTCCTTCAAGCCCTCCGGGACATCGCCGCGCACGATACGCTGTGCCAGTCCTTCGACAACGGCTGTCTTACCGACGCCAGGTTCACCAATCAGAACCGGGTTGTTTTTCGTCTTTCTGGAGAGAATCATAACCACGTTACGGATCTCACCGTCACGGCCGATGACCGGATCGAGCTTCTGATCTCTCGCACGTTCCACCAGATCGTAACCGTATTTATTTAAAGTGTCATACGTTGCCTCCGGATTATCGCTGACAACACGCTGGTTGCCGCGCACGGTCGAAAGCGCCTGCAAAAAGCTCTCTTTCGTAATGCCGTAGAGACGGAACAGTTCCTTGACCGCCTTATTCGGCTGTTTTAACATCGCCAGAAATAAGTGTTCGACGGAAACATACTCGTCCCCCATCGCCTTGGCTTCGTCCTCCGCGTTCACCAGCACCTTGTTGGCATCGTTGGAGAAATACACCTGACCGCCGGATACCTTCGGCAGCTTTCCAATCGCCTGCTGCACCTCATCACGGAACTGGTCGCCCGAGATTCCCATCTTTGTTATTAATTTAAAAATCAAGCTGTCTTCCACAGTCAAAAGACTGTACAGCAAATGTTCCTGATCAATCTGCTGGTTTCCATATTCATACGCCAGCTTTTCCGTATTTTGAACGGCTTCCAGAGACTTCTGGGTAAATTTACTGATATTCATAAACCTGCCTCCTTTCGAACAATCTGTGAAAACCTTTTGGTCTTCTTTTGTTCTAGCAGTAATATAACACTTGTTGTTAGCACTGTCAAGAGGAGAGTGCTAATTTTTTATGAAGAATTTGTGAAAACTTTTTTTTAAAATTTTCATGTAAGCATATCTTTCTTGCCGATTTACCTGTTTTATGTTACATTTATTATCAACAACTCGATCTGTTTTTTAACTATAAACCCTGCATTTACATGAAAGTTGAATCTAACTTATGAACCATCCATCCAACGAAAATATCCCATCAAGAAGCTTTTCTTATCATGCCTTTAACTTTACCTTTGTGCTTCTTCTGGCAGTATTTTTCATTTCCTTATACACCGTTGCACTGCTGAAAAGCAACAGCCGCATCACCCTGAGCGCCGCCGTAGAACGGAATATTTCCTGTTCGGACGCGGTTCACCGGGCGATATCGAGCCGGCTGACGCGGGCAGATTTTGAACAGATCAATACAAAATCCGATATGAACTCCGCGCAGTATCGAAGCCTGCAGTCTTATTTAAATGAGCTTCGCAGCCTCAATTCGACGCGCTACTTATACACTGCCAAGCGTGGACCGGGCGGAAAACCCATCTACCTGATCGATGGCCTGGATCTGGAAGCACCTGATTTTGCTTATCCGGGCACCTACCTGGAAGAGGAAATGGTTCCGTATCTGGAAGCTGCCCTCTCCGGCAAAACGATCCACTCACAAAAGATCATTGATACCACATGGGGGCATATTTTTACCGCCTGCTATCCGGTCATTGCCTCCGACGGAACCAATGACATTCTCGGTGCCCTCTGTATCGAGATTGATATGGAAGACACTTACCGATCGATTGAGGCGATCAACCGTTCCTCCTTTGGAATCGCCGCTGCCGCGAGCATGATAGCACTTCTGCTAATTGTTATTTCCTATTTTTATACAAAGAAACAGAAGTCCAGAGAACTCACCCAGCAGCAGCTTCTGGAACAGACCGCAAAAGCAGCAGAGGCAGCCAACAAGGCGAAATCGACCTTCCTGTTCAATATGTCGCATGATATCCGGACACCGATGAATGCGATCCTCGGTTATGCAGAACTTGCCAGAAACCATCTGCAGGAACCGGAAAAAATCGGTGAATATATGGACAAGATCCATATTTCCGGTGAAAAGATGCTCTCTATCATCAACAATATTCTTCAGTTTTCACAGATTGAGAATAACCAGATACACATTGAAGAAACCTCCGTCCAGACTGAGAAAAGTTTTGATTCCTGTATCGTCATGGTTCAGACTGCCCTGGAAGAAAAACAGCAGCATTTTCATGTGACCAAGGACATTTCGTACCCATATATCTACATTGACATGACGTATATGTCCGAAATTATATTGAATATTTTGAGCAATGCAATCAAATATACCGCCAAGGGCGGGACGATCTCCTGTGCCCTCCGCCAGGAGCCTGGTGAAACGGACGGCTGGTGTATCACAGAAATCGCAATCACCGATACCGGCATCGGCATTTCCGAGGAATTCCAGTCGCATATTTTTGAATCATTTTCACGGGAGCGTTCTTCCACCGTCAGCGGCATTGAAGGCACCGGGCTTGGCATGGGAATCGTGAAAAATCTGGTGGATCTGATGCATGGAACGATCGAGGTAAAGAGCAAGCTCGGAGAAGGTTCAACGTTTACTGTCCGGATCCCATGCCGGATTTCCTCGCGGGAGGAAACAGAGCCTACCGCATTCGATGAAACAGCTGCCCAGACTCTATCCGGCTGCCGGATTCTTCTTGCGGAGGATAATGATCTGAACGCCGAAATTTCCATCGAACTTTTGACCCGCGAGGGGCTTTTGGTCGAACGGGCAAATGACGGGGTTGCCTGCCTGGAAATGCTGCAAAAAGCGCCGGAAGATTATTATGATTTGATTCTGATGGATATCCAGATGCCGATCATGGACGGCTACAAGGCAACGCGGGCGATCCGGCGGTTTTCGGATAAGAAGAAGGCTGGCATTCCGATCGTTGCGATGACAGCGAATGCATTTACAGAGGATAAAGAGCGGGCGCTGGAATCCGGAATGAATGATCATGTGGCGAAGCCGATTGATATGAAGGTGCTGATGAGTGTGCTGGAGGAGCAGATTTGTGGGCATAAAGGTTTATAAATGATGAAAAACGGCACACCGCATTCTCATCACTAAGTAACGAGAATGCGGTGTGCCGTTCTTCAAATCCTATTTTGTAAAATATTTTTCTTTAATGATCTCCACCGGCATCTGCTGTCCTGTCCAGAGTTCAAAGGATGCAGCTCCCTGATAGAGAAGCATGTACATACCGTTGCTGGTCTTGCAGCCTGCCGCTCTTGCTTCGCGCAGTAAACGGGTCTCCTGAGGATTGTAGATGACATCGAATACGAACAGGTCTTTGTGGAACATCGTTGTATCAGTAATGATCGTGTTGTCTGTCTTCGGAGCCATACCGACGGAAGTACCATTTACCAGAATCGCGCTGTCTGCGATAGACTGGCGCAGGATCTCCGAATCGGAGTAATCATGCAGGGTTACCTTGCACCCTGTGCGCTCGTTCAGTTTCTTTACAATCTCCTCGGCTCTCGGATAGAACGCGTCCTTGACGTTAAATACGTTAATTTCTGCCACGCCATCTAAAGCTGCCTGTACAAGAATCGCGGTTGCGGCGCCGCCAGCGCCTAAAAGCGTCATTTTCTTGCCAATGATGTCTACACCATTTTCTGCAACTGCACGCATAAATCCGACGCCATCGGTCGTATAAGCAGTCAGAACACCGTCGTCGTTGACAATCGTATTGCAGGCGCCGGAAATCTCGGAAGCCGGTGAAACCTTGTCTGCCAGCTTGCACATGATATTTTTGCCCGGCATCGTGATATTCCAGCCGCGCGCGCCCATCGTCCGCAGTCCCTCAACCGCCTGCGGCATCTTCTCTTCCGGCACATCAAACGCCAGATATGTATAATCCAGACCCAACTGGCTGCACGCCTCGTTGTGCATCTCCGGCGAAACACTGTGTGCGACCGGGCTTCCCAGTAAACAAAGTAAACCTGTGTGTCCTGTGATATGATTCGACATCTTTTTTCCCCTTTCGTTTTCTCTGTCAGAACTTTCTGAGCAGTCACATTATTTAAACTTCTTCACCTGTGCAATGATCTCCTCGCAGATCTCATTCGCTGATTTTCCATCGGTCGCGATCACAATATCCGCTGCCGCTTCATACGCCGGTCTGCGCTTCTCCATCAGTTCGGAAACATATTCCACTGTCTTATTATTTTCCAGAAGCGGACGGTCATGGTTCTCTTTGACACGCTCCAGAATCGTCTCCGGCTTCGCGGTCAGAAGTATAACCTTGCCGCTCTTCCGCATCTCCTGTACATTGACCTCCCGCATCGCCACACCGCCGCCGCAGGATACAATCTTATTTTTCTCTTTCCCTACTTCCTTCAGCAGGTTTGTCTCCTCGTTGCGGAAATATGCCTCGCCGTGCAGATCGAAGATCTCGGAAATGCTCATGTTGTTCTTTTTCGCGATCATTTCATCCATTTCCACCACATCCATCGCAAAGGTATTCTGCAGTGCATTCGAAACGGTACTCTTTCCGACTCCCATAAATCCGATCAAGAAAATATTGAATCCAAACAACTCATGGGACTGGATCCGTTTGCTCCGGTAGAGGACGCTGTCGTAAACTGCCATGATTGACTTTTTGTATTCATAATCATCCAGCTTCGCAAGCATCTTGCTCTTCTTGCGCTCTTCCTCCTCTGCCTGGTAAATCGGAAGTCCGTTTTTCTGTTTATAATTTGTAATCTCCTGGATAATCTGGCAGCGCATCCGCAGGGCATCGATCAGAATCTCGTCGCACATGTCCAAATCATTTCGCAGCTTCTTTAATTCATCCATCTGTCTCATCCTTCTTCACTTGTATTCATTCAAATCACTTTTGCACTTTACATTGAAAGTGTGTTTTATTATTATACCCGAATCAGGATATGAACGCAAGTGCTAATGCGGAATAGCAGGTATAACTGTAGGGGATATAGTTTAATTAGATTCCCAGCTTCTCCTTCATGTAATCCACCGGTGTTGATTTTCCTGTATACAGTTCAATCGCGATCAACGCCTGGAACAGCATCATGCTCATGCCGTTGTATACGCGGGTGCAGCCAGCTTCTTTGGCCTGCTTCATCATCACGGTCTCACGCGGTGCATATACCGTATCAGTTACGATCAGATCCTTGCGGAAATAGGACGGATCCGGAATATTGGACAGATCCTCCAGCGGGTGCATACCAACGCCGGTTGCATCACAGAAAATGTCTGCTTCGTGCATTTTCTCTTTTAAGAGTGCCAGATCGCCCAGGTCATGCATCTCGGCCTTGCAGTTAGAGTTCTTGTTGATGATATCAACGATCTCCTCGCCGCGTGCATAGAATTTATCTTTGATATTGAAGATATGCAGCTCTGCAATGCCGTCCAGTGCGCCGCGTACTGCGATAGCGGTTGCTGCACCGCCAGTACCGATGAGAACCATCTTCATTCCCTTGAAATCAATGCCTTCTTCCTTGATTCCCTGCCAGTAGCCCATACCGTCAGTGTTGTAACCCTTCAGGTATCCGGTTACATTGCCGTCTTTGTCACGGGTGTTGACTACAGTGTTGATCGCGCCGCACAGCTTTGCAGCCTCGTCTACCTCATCCAGATATTTATGAACGACGGTCTTGTTCGGCATGGAGATGTTGGAACCCAGCATCTTCAGCGCACGGATACTCTCAACCGCTGCTTCCAGGGTATCGTTGTCTACCTCGAACGCAAGCTGGATAACATCGTCGCCATTCTTGTCATAGGCAAGGTTGTGGGTGGTCGGAGACTGTGTATGACGGATCGGGTAAGCCATTAATCCTACTAATTCGGTATGTCCTGTAATGTTTGGCATGATAATTTCCTCTTTTCTTCTCTATTTTTTATAATCAAATAAAATGATATCATTCGTTCAGCGAACAGTCAGAATCTTTCAAATACGATATTCAATTTCTTACTCCAACGGTGCCAGCTCTAAAAATCCTCTCGCTTCCAGCACGTTCAGAATCGCACGTCCTTCCATCGTTCCCTCCATGATACGGCGGGCGCGGACAGAGTCTCCGATCGGGTAAATGAAGGTATCTGTGTTGTCAAATGCCTCTTCAAGCTGTGCCAGAATCGGATTGTTGGCGCGCATTCCCAGACAGTTGAAGCCGAGGTCAAAGTTCAGATCCTCGATCGTGCCATCCGGCAGCTTCACGGTAAATGCGTTTTCTTTGACTTCCTGCAGCGCAGTATTCACATACTCTTTCACACCATATTTGTCGTGTGTCTCACGCATGGAACATTTCGTGATCGGATCTGCCAGCATACCAATCTGCGGGAGCATATCCACGATGGTACACTCCGCGCCGCGCGGTGCGAAATACTCCACAACATCCAGACCAACGGAGCCGCCGCCGACTACAACCACTTTTTTGCCCTTGCAGAAATCATCCGGGTATTCTCCGGCTTTTACTTTCTGAATCATCTCGAAAATGGTATCGACATGACCGGCTGCGATGTTTTCCTTGAGTCCCTTAATCGGCGGAACGACTGGAACGGAACCGGTTGCGTTGACAATGATATCCGGCTTGAACTGTTTGATCTTGTCCACGGTTGCCTCACAGTTCAGGAAAACATACAGGTTTTTCAGTCTCTTCGCACGTGCTTCCAGATATTTCGGGAAGTCTTTCATACGGTTCTTGCTTGGCAGGTCGGAGATGAAGGTGGAAAGTCCGCCTAATTTACCACTCTTTTCTAATAAGAATACGTTGCATCCAACCTCGGCTGCCGTGCAGGCTGCTTCCAGACCGGCTGTACCGCCGCCGACTACAACTACGTTGCAGTTTTTATTGACTTTCAGCTTCTTGTAGATATCGCCTTCCGGAACAGCCGGGTTGACGGTACAGCGGATCGGGCGGTTGACGCCGATTCGGTTGCCCGCACAGCCGACGTTACAGGAGATACATTTACGGAGAATCTCTTCCTCACCGTTCTGCACCTTGCTGACCCAGTTCGGCTCTGCAATGAGTCCGCGTCCCATGCCGACAATATCGACATCGCCGCTCTCCAATACTTTCTCAACGACCTCCGGATCGCGGTAATTGCCCGCATTGATAACCGGTTTACCAAATTTATCTTTCACGGCTCTTGCCATGTAGGAACGCCAGCCATCCGGCAGGAAGTTCGAGTCAATCTGATACTGTAAGGACGGGTTCAGACCGCAGGATACATCGTACATATCTACGTACTCATCCAGATATTCGAGATATTCCAGTGTGTCTTCCAGCGTGTTGCCGCCCGGCACGCGCTCTTCCGCAGAGATACGGACGATGATCGGGAACCACGGACCTACATTTTTCCGCACCTCTTCCAGAACCATCTTCGGGAAACGGAGACGATTCTCGACAGAGCCGCCGAATTCATCGGTTCTTTTGTTGTAATACGGGGAAATAAACTGACTCATCAGATAAGAATGACCGCAGTGGATCTCAATCGCATCAAATCCGATCGCCTGTACACGTTTCGCCGCCTCGCCGTATTTTTTTACGGTCGTCAGGATCTCTTCCTTTGTCATCGGACGCGGAATCTCGCCGCCTGCCTTGGTCGGGATATTGGAGGAAGACACCGTCTCCATACCGGTTCTGGCAGAGGATGCAGAAGCACCCGCATGGTTGACCTGAATCGCTACCATCGCGCCATTCTTGTGAAGATTCTCGACTAACTGATAGTAACGCGGCATAAAGCTGTCGTGATCGATGCGGATCTGGCTTGTGCCATTGGAACCAACCGGATATTCAATATTGGCATTCTCCAGAATAATCAGACCAGTTCCTCCCTTGGCACGCAGGGAATAATAATTCATATGGCGGTTGCTCATCTCACCGCTCGTCTCGCCATAGTTAGTACCCATCGGCGTCATGGCAACACGGTTTTTGATTGTCATGCGCTTAATGGTAATCGGTTCAAAAATTTTCGGGTATTTGCTCTTCATGATGAAATTCTCCTTCTCCATTGCATGAGAGGCATCCCTGTGTTTGTGACACTTTTATCATAACCGTTTTGCTTAAAAATTAACAATATCTTTCAGGTAAATTTTCAATACGTTTTTGCTATCGGTTTCCCGTTCCGCCTGCAGACCGTCCTGACGCGCCTGCTGTTTCATATATTCAATAAAGCGTTCCACCGCCGGAAGCCGGTAGCGTTCTTTCATCCAAAACATAAAGATCTGGTGATAAATGTCCAAATTTTCAATCGGGTGAATACAGACTCCCTGAGAAAGCTCCAGAATGTCCGTGCGCGGCATCAGTGCGATGCCAAAACTCTCCCGCACCAGCGCGACGATCGAATATTCGTCCGGGCACTCCACGACAATGTCCGGCTGGATGTTGTATTTCGCATAGAGCGCGCGGGTGCGCGTCCCCATCCAGGAGTCCTTATCGTATCCAATTACCGGATACCGGTTCAGCTCCGCAAATGGAATTCTCTCCCGCTGCGCCAGCGGATGATCCTTCGGTGTGATGATAACAAGCTTCTGATTCGCCACCGGAAAAAATTCCATGTCATCCTTTTCCAGACAGCCGCCAAAGCCTACATCTAATTCACCCGTTTTTACCTTTTTTGCAATCGCCGGTGTGTGATTCTGCCAGAAATTAAACACAACCTTTTGATTTTCCGGCTGCTCTAAAAATAGCTTGACCCGGTGCGGGATATAGTGACCGGCCAGCGGAAACACGTAACCGATGTCGATCTTTCCCCCATCCATCGAAATCTCCCGCATTTTCCCGACCGCGATGTGGCAGTCTGTGAGAATCCGGTCCGCGTACTCCAAAAACATCCTCCCCGCCTTCGTCAGAGTCACCCCGCGTCCTTCTTTTTCAAAGAGCGTCACGCCCAGCTCATTTTCCAGTGATGCCATCGACCGGCTCAGGGATGGCTGTGATATATATAATTCTTCCGCCGCCTGATGATAATTTTCCAGATTCGCTATCTTCTGAAAATATAAAATCTGATTCAATGTCATTCCTAACGTCCCCCATCTTTATGTATCTTCGTATTAACCCTTCGCAATATCAGCCGTAAATGCATCACACCAAACTTCCATTATTAATGTAATGGCTGCCATAAACATGACTCTTTTGTGCAGTTTATATTTCATTTATATGAATTTATTTTCATATTTTTGTGTCCTTTTTTTCGATTTTTTCTTTTAACCGAGTTCCGGCAAAATCTTCTTTTACATATACTATATCATATTTATAACATATTAATGCTTAAAATGCATTGTTTTTTTGCTATAAAAGTATTAGACTTCGGCTATAATAATTGTTAGAATAAAGGCATCAAACGTGTTATTTTTTTAACACTAAAACAGAACTTTTTATATCGGCATCTCCTTTGTGTTTGTGACAGAACATCAGCCATCATCCGCCCGGTTTCCGAAACGGCAGCCCGGCAGGCGGATCTTGAATTAAGGAGAAAATCATGAACAAGAAATATCTGCCAAGTGCACTTATCATGTACTTAAACTACTTTATCCATGGCGTCGGCTGTTCGATTCTCGGACAGGCAGTCATCAAGGAAGCGCTTGCCGCAGCCTGGGGCGTTGAGGCAATGGCGATCACCGCGATTTCCGCTGCTTTAGGACTCGGACGTCTGATTGCACTTCCATTTGCCGGACCACTTTCCGACAAACTGGAACGCCGCATCTCAACCGCGATCGGCAGCGCCTCCTACGCGGTTTACCTGATTGGACTTGCTTTCGCATTCAGCGCCGGACAAAACGGCGGCTATCAAATCGCTTATGTATGTGCAATCATCGGAGGTATCTCCAACTCGTTCCTTGATACCGGTATCTATCCGGCGGTTGCCGAGATTATCAGCAGTGCTCCGGGTGTCGCTACCATGGGAATCAAATTTTTCATTGCGATCGCGCAGATGCTTCTGCCGTTCGTACTCGGTGTTGCTGTGACAACCACCGCCACCGGCATGGTATCTTACAATCCGTTATTTATCGGATGCGGTATTATTTACGCTGTTTTATTTGTACTTATTTTCCTGTTCCCGCTGCCAGATTCTGAGCAGAAGGCAGAGGGCAAATCCGAGGGACTCATCGCCAGCTTAAAACACACAAATTTTTCGTTTGAGTCCATCGCCATGATCGTGATTGGTTTCACCTGCACCGGTACCTTCCAGTTATGGTTAAACTGCGCGCAGAACTTCGCAAAAGAAAATGCAGGCTGGGCGAACCCGTCCATCATGCAGACCTACTATTCCGCAGGTACCCTGATGGCGCTCGTTGTCACCTCCCTGCTGACCCGTAAAATCAAGGATGTACGTTTCATCCTCGTTTACCCGGTTATCTGCCTCGTTACTTTGGTTGCCGTACTCATCGGTCACAGCCAGACCCTTATGATTGCAGGCGCTTTCATCATCGGCTGGGCAGGCGCGGGCGGTCTGTTACAGATTGTAACCTCCGTCTGCAACATGCTGTTCCCGAAGATCAAGGGAACCGTAACCGCACTGGTTATGATTGCTTCTTCCTTATGTAATTACACAATTTTGACTGCCGCTTCCAAAATGGCACCATCCCATGTTATGATAATGAATATCGTACTGACTGCCATCGGCGTTCTCTTAGGACTCTTTGTCAATACCCGCTACGCGAAAATGGTGTCTCTGGCAGAAAGCGACGAATAAATATTTATTGATAAAATGAAAGGATTCTCTGATTATGAATACTATCAAAGTTAGAAATATCGAAATCGGCTCCGGCACACCGAAGATCATCGTTCCGATCGTAGGCGTTACCAAACAGGAAATCATCGACGAGGCCAAAACGTTTGATTCTATTCCGGTTGATGTAGTAGAATGGCGTGTAGACTGGTTCGAAGGTGTCTTTGATTTTGAGAAGGTAGAAGACGTCTTAAAGGAACTGCGTGCCGTTCTCGGCGAGACTCCGATTCTGATGACCTTCCGTACCTCCAAAGAAGGCGGCGAGAAATCCATCGAGCCGGAAGATTACGCAAAGCTGAACATCAAGGCAGCTCAGACCGGCTATGTCGATTTCATTGACGTAGAGATCTTTACCGGCGACGCGATTGTAACCAAGATCATCGACGGCGCACATGCGGCCGGCGTGAAAGTCATCGCTTCCAACCATGACTTCCACAAGACGCCGGAGAAATCCGACATCATCTACCGCCTGCGTAAGATGCAGGATATGAATGCAGATATCCCGAAGATCGCAGTTATGCCGCAGAACAAGAAAGATGTTTTAACACTTCTCTCTGCCACTGAGGAAATGACTTCCCTCTATGCGGACCGTCCAATCATTACCATGTCGATGGCTGGCACCGGCGTTATCAGCCGTCTCTGCGGCGAGGTATTTGGTTCTTCCATGACCTTCGGCGCTGCCAGGAAAGCATCCGCACCGGGTCAGATGGGCGTAAAGGAGCTGGAGACTGTACTGGGACTGCTTCATAGTGCGATGTAATATCTGGCTTATCCGGTTATTCGGTTACTGTTCACGCTAACGTGCCCAGTAACTGAATTTGCCGTGGCTTCGCATTTAAATACGGCAAATTCCAGCTGCCACCACGCTATCTTACGGCACTTTCGGTTCCAAAAGTGCCTATATTATAC
>SAMEA3387500__coassemble_770_pt1 | contig 47447 bp, 32 predicted proteins | sample SAMEA3387500__metabat2_high_PE_009 | metagenome-assembled genome bin SAMEA3387500 (sample SAMEA3387500) | Felis catus | biome: Faeces | place: United Kingdom | collected 2012 | reverse complement strand
ACAATGTAAAAGAATACGGAAATGGCTGCATTATTCTGGAACCTCGGGAACTGGCAGTGCCAGAGAGCATTTCAGCCAGAACTCTGGCAGATATGGATCGTGCAGTAAGTAACTTTAAGAGAGGCGATGTTTCCCCGGCTATTGACCTGTCAGATTTTTAAAAGGAATAAGAGATGAATTTATCGCCCACATTACTATGCGATTCAGGAACAACCTGTGACAATATATAAAAAGTTGGATAAATTACTTGTTGAAAATCTGAATGAAGTGTTGGCTATGCATAATCGTGGAATAAAACTCACTTTTACGGATATTACAGCAATCAGAACAATTATGGAAACATATCTATTTTCAAATCAAGAAGCCCTGACAGTCGAAGATTGTCAGGGCTTCTTTGCTAGGATGCTATTCATCGTATGTAAAACAGTGTGCAAACGATAATTATTAACATTATATTATATATTGAGCAATATTTATAAACCCACTGTAATTCCAACAAGAAAGGATTCCTCACCGGGAACAAGATCGAGATCACCGCCATGGCTTTCAATGATTTTTCGGACAGAGGAAAGCCCGATTCCATGATCAGCAGATGTACCCTTTCGGGAGAGGAATGTTTTTCCCTCTTGCAAGGCCAGACCGTCGTAAGTGTTTTCAATCTTCAAAAAGTACATATTGCCTCTGGTTTCGCCTGCAATGAAAACGCGGCGCACCCCTTGCTTTTGGCGGCTGCACGCCTCAACGGCATTGTCCAAAAGATTGCCCAGCACCGTACACAGTTCCACATCGGTAAGCGGCATCTGATCGGGAAGATCGAGCCGCACCTGAAATTCTGTCCATTGTGTCTGCGCCATGCCGTAGTAGTATTCAATCAGCGCATTTACGACGGGATTTTTGCAGAACTGGGCAGGGGAGTGACCCGATGATGCCGCAACCTGTTCCTCTACCTGTAACAGGAAGGAGCAGATCTCCGTCTGCCCACGTTCAGAGGCCATGCGGTCTATGGTGCGCAGATGGTGTTTGATGTCGTGGATCAGCCTTCTGTTTTCTGCCGCTGCTTCAGAAACCTGACGGCTGTATTCGGTCTGCATAGAAAGCTGACGGATGACCTGCTTGCGTTCTTCCTGGAAAATCAGACTGTTTCCATATCCTTCTATCACATCGCGCCAGAGGGAATAACCGATGGCTGCTGCTATGAAAAAGCTGCCCCATTCCAAAAACCAACCGCCGATAACCGGCTCATAAACCGGCAGAAGGCGATCCCATATAAAGGCGCAGGTTGCGGCTGCCGCAGCATAGAAGATCGGCCTGCTCCGTTTTTCTCCTCTGTGAATGGCAAGCACAGCGATGATAAGCAGATAGAGCGCAGATGCCGCCTTATAACAAAAGACCGATGCAGAGAAGAAACGAATCGCTCCAAGGGAGAGATGGGAAGCCATCATGCCATACACAAACGCATATACCAGGAAGGCAGCGCCCACCCCATTACTGATGGCCGCAGGCAGGAAGCCCGGCCTGCATATCCGGTTTTGCAGAACTACGATCAGCCAGGTAACCAGATAGATACAGAACAGTTCAATCGTGTACCAGGGGAATACGGGAACCGCAGCCAGCATATGAAGCACAGGATAGGATGACAGGCCGCACATGGCAAGGCAGATCAGTCCGAACAGGAATGTATTTTTCTGTTTCATCCGGCGGCTGAAATAAAAGGACAGCAGCGCACAGACAAAGGTAACTGTACAGCTGAACAGGCAGAATGCAAACCGGATTCCTCTGGTTGTATTGACCGCCAGCATCGTTCCGAAAGCAGGCGGATAGACAATCCCTCCGTAAAAGTGGTCATAGTTGCTGACCGCTATGGTGAGTGTGACCGGTTTTCCGCCATGAAAAGTGACCATGCGGTTTTGAACCAATGGTGTCTCCTGTGCCGGTTCCCCCATTTGCAGGATCAGGTCATGATCCAGATAAAGGTTGTAAGCAGAAAACACTTCCGGGATTTCCAGCGCATATGTTTCCTTCCGTTCCGGCAGAAAGAATGTCATCTGATAAGTCCCGCAGCCATAGGGAGAAGGGGTTGCAGGGCTGGAGAAATTGGTCTGCTCTCCGATGGAAAGGTAGCGCATATAATGGCTTTCATCCCGTATTTCTTCCGGGGTCAAAAGCGCGTCAGGATAAAATGCCCAGCCGGATACCAGAAAGCGCACCGGTGACTTTTGAAGTTCTTCCTCAGAAAGCGCCAGAATCCCATTTGCCGCCTGGATTGTGTTCTGGCTATATTTATTATTGAACTGATACAGGCCAAGAAAAAACAGGGATGAGCACAGGCAGACCATACATAAGGCAGCATATTTTTTTACCGCAGAAGATACCATCTTATTTTCGCCTCCTCCTTAGGAAAAACACACCGGCAGACAGAAGAAGCAGACAGGCCGGAATCAAAAGGAGTATGGGCGACCGGCTATGCTCTGTGTCGGCGGCCTGTGCCAGGGAAACGGCATCTTCCTTTCCCACAATGGTGTATGCCCCTGTATGGTTGATCTGAAAGGAGACGGCTTTTGCCGCATCGTCATAACCGGTCATAGGAATTTCCACGCCGCTTTCATCACAGAGGAACCATGTGCCGGCTGCCGGGTCATTTGGACAGGGCAGCATGACAGAAACATCCGGCAGGGAGCTGAGCGCAGTTCCATTGATGGAAAACGAAAAAGAAAAACCGCCGTCCGTATCCTTTTGGATGATGACTTCAATCTGATCTTCGTTTTGGATGCCCTCCGGCAAGGCGTCTTTTGGTATGCTGATGGTGATTCCCTGTTTGGAAAAGACGGCTCTTTGCTCCCCTGTTTGCAGCATCATCAAAAAGCGCGTGCCGGAAATCCGGTCGGTGGTTTCATCGAAGAACTCTGAAAAATCAGGGCTTTTGGAATCCGCATCTTCCTCTGTATCACCGTTTGCCTGTTCCGATGGGAAATCGTCTTTATCTATATCTATGGAATCATCCTTTCCCTCCCAGGATGGCTCGGAAGACTTGTGGGATGGTTCATGATCCGCAGGATCATTTTCTTCACTGACAGGTGGTGTTTTTTCAGAATCGTTGGAATCCACTCTGCCGCCATTTGTTGCAGGCGGTTTTGGAGGCTTTGTGGAGGGCCTGTCTGCGAAACCGTCATCCTGATCGTCGGTATCTTCAGGAGGCGGTTGAATGATGGTATCGGGTGGATTCCCGCCTGCATCCCCTCCATCCCGGTCGCCTTCATGATACCCTTCAAGGACAATTTCATCTGCGTAGGTAAAGGACAGGATGCCGGTCTGTCCGCCGTCATAATCCACCTGAAGGCGGTAACTGCTGCCCGGCATCAGCAGACGGGTAGCAATCGAGAGCATTTCCTGACCTACATAAACGCCACTTTCCAGACGGTTCCATGAACCGTTGTTTTTGGACAGCCATATACTGACCTTGTCCAGATTTCCCGGAGGTGTAACCCAGGGAAAATAAAGGCTTCCTCTGCGAACCAGGAAGCAGTTGATGTCTGGGCTGCCCGGAGCCTGAACAGAAACAGGAATTGAAATTTCAGGGAAATCGACACGATCCGCAAATATGGTATTTTCCGGTGCAGTCAGCCTTCCTGCTGCATGGTACAGTCCCACAGTATTCAGATCAATACCAGAAAAATCCCATTCCACCACAGCGGTGTAGCTGGTTCCATTTTCCGCATAGCATTCCAGATAGTAAGGGGAAAAGGCAAACAAATTTTCCAGCGTTTCGGTTTCGCTGTCCTGTTGAACCGCAAACGCGTCCGTATAAGGATACCATTTCTCTATGGAGGTAATGACAGCAGGCGGCATTTCTTTCACCCGGACGGAAATCTGAAGCTCCTGCAAGACAGCTTCACCAAAGGCATACCCCTCCGGCAGTTCAATCCGGCCTGCTACGGTATATTCGCCTGGAGTGGTCTGGTCAATGGCCGAAAAATCCCATGCGACAGAAAATGTTTCCTGCCGGATTTCTTTACCTGCTGTTACAGTGGCGCAGACGGTTTGATACCGAAGGGCCAGCTGATAAATTTCCTCCAGGTCATCATCAGACGGTGTGGTTCTAAGGGGCAAGGTGAAATCTGGCAGGGAGAGCAGTTCGCCTTTATTTTGTATTTCTGTGACAAGGACGAGGGATACTTCTTCCGGTGCTTCTGGTGTTTCTGGGGTTCCGCTCTTCCGTGTCTCCGAAGCCTCGCTTTCTAAACCCGGCGGATTCTCCCTTCTTTCATCGGCATTGGCTGGGGTTGCAGTTCCAGCGGCAAATGCGGGGATACTGCCGGTGAAGCAGAGGAGACAGGCCAGACAGCCCTCCAGAATACGCCTGTGCATTTGCTTCATTCTCATACGATACCCCCCATTCCAGAGAAAACATATTGACGGTAGGTTTCCCGCAGCTGTTTTCCATTGCGGAGGGCAATCGGAAGTTCCTCCCCGTTTATCAAACGGAAGGTCTGACTGTCAACCTGGCTGATGTAATCCATGTTGATTAAAATGCCCCGGTAGCAGGGCAAAAAACGCTTGTCCTTCTGCAATGCGGCAGTAACCTCCTGAAAGCCTCCGCTTACCGGTATCACGCGTTCCGCCGTATGAATCCGTGTCATACGGTTTTGATAATCTATGTATAGAATCTTCTCTGTGGGAAGTTCCAGCTTTTGACGGTCAGTCATAACCGAAAGTATCATCACTTCATAGGGCGGTTTTAGCTGGCACAGCTCCATCGCTTCTTCAAAATCTGCCTGATGGAGCGAAAGCGGCTTCAGCAGATAATAGCTGGCGGACAGGCTGTACCCCATCCGGGCATAATCTTCTGTAATGGTCAGAAAAACGATCTTACAGAGCCTGTTTTTCTGGCGCAGCCTTCTGGCGGTCTCTATTCCATCCATGTTCTCCATATAGATGTCCATAAAGACAAGCTGAAAATTGACCTGGGCGGCAGCTTTCAGAAAATTCTCTCCGTCCTCAAATTCTGTCAGCGTATAGTCCAGCTGATGCTTTTTCATATAATTTTCCAGGCAGACAGACAGTTCTTCTCTGTCCTCTGCTCTGTCATCCACAATCGCAATCTGCATCGTGCCATCTCCTTTGCACAATAATCCAATATTAGTATAACATAAAACCGCAGGAAAAACTTGCGTCTTAAACAGGAAACCTGCGTCTTAAACAAAGTCGGTTGCATTTCTCTTGACAAGATGCTACTCTAATTATACTACCAGACTTTCCGATGAGAAGGTCTGGTTTTTTATGTCATAGGAAACTTCGTCCTATGACAAAAAAACGCTCCGCGGGATGCGCACTCGCGCGAAGAAGAAACATGTCGCAAGCGACCGCGCTCGGCGCGAGAATGTGCCAAGGCACATTCTTTCTTGTTTTTCTTTTCAGGAAAGGAGACTCAGCATGAAAATCGCACTTTGTACGGAATTAAGGAATGCAGAATGGTTTGAGAGCAGGCTGCGCTCCCTTTTTGCTGGGGACGGACAGCTTGTCATCGACGAGCTATGGAATGAGAAGCAGCTATCTCAGGCACTGCGGCGGAGCCGATATCATGCGGTTGTCATCGCCATGACCGGGGCAAGGGGATTGGAGGCTGCCATTCAGGCAAAGCAGCTGGCACCGGAAACACCGCTTGTCTGGTGGAGCGATGATAAAAACTTCGCCCTGATCGCGTATCAGCTTCGTATCCCGGCATTCCTCTCCATAGATTGTAGTGATCAAGAGCTATATGAGGCGATGGAGCCCATCAGGAAACGGAGGTATGGAAATGCGAATTGCGCTATGCAGCTATAGTCAGAAGGAGAAAGAAACGGCGTTACTGATGAAGCTTGGCAAAGTAGACCGCTTTGACAATGGCGTATTCTGCGTCTATGCCATGCAGCGGGAGGGCCCTTATGACGCTGTGGTGATAATGGAGGATGGGGCCCGTGGAATGAATTTCTGCATGAGCATACGAGGCTACAGCAGGGATGTCCCGCTCCTTTGGATCAGCGATCAGGCAGAATTTGAACCCCAAAGCCGCAGGATGCAGGTAGACGACTTTTGGGTGAAGCCCGTTACAGAGCATCAGCTGGGGGAAGCAGTCTCCCGGCTTCTTCAGGGAAAAAGGGGAAGTAATGAATCAGGTGAGGAGGAAACGTATGAATAAAAAATATTACCGGAGAGAACAAAACCGTCACGCTATATAGAAAATAATGACAACAGGAGGAAATGGATATGAGGTATAAAAAGAAGAAATGGCAGATCGTATCTGCAGCATTGGCGGCAATGATGGCGATGCAGTTATGCATACCGTCTGCAACGTTTGCTGCAGTTTCTACAAAAAAGTTGAAATTGATCACGGGATTTACGGAATTACCGGAGGAGGTCGCGCATATTCAGATCCCTGCGGATGCCGGAGAAAACTTTGAGGATTATCTGAATTTCCCGGAGACGATCGAGGCTTCGGTGGTGGAATATAAGAACGTGAATCATCAGAAAAATAATGCGGATCGCGATAAGGGCGCGGAAGATGAGAAAGCGGCAGCAGACGACCGTGATAAGAAAGAAGACTCGGAAATTGCTACCGGCAGTAATGCAAAGAAAGAAAATCTGAATGAGGAGGAAACTCCGGAAACAGAAAATTCAGAAAATGTGCCGGATAGTAATGATGAGGAGGAAGCAGATAAACAGGAAGTTCAGGAGAAAGACCAGCAGAAAGACCAGCAGGGAACGTTTCTGATCGCTACCGACAGCAATGCCGGGGATTTTCTTGAGGATTATGAGTTTGAAGATGAGGAAATCTCAGAAGATATCCCGGTGCTGACGGATATCAGCGTTACTTGGGAGCTGGATGAGAACCGGGAAGATGAAAGTGGTTTCTATTATTATCTTCCGGTTCTTCCGAGAGAGTATATTTTGGCAGCGGGCGTGGAGCTTCCGGAGATCGAGGTCAGCATGGACGGCGGAATCGCTTTGCTGGCATCAACAGGTACTTATAATATTGCGAATGGCGGTATCGTCATCAACAGCGACACATTGGAACAGTATAATGATGCGACTATCACGGGAAGCAGTACGACCAATGTTATTCTGGTTAGTGGTGTGGAGGCTACAATCACGATTTCGGATCTGGATATCCGGATTCCGATCGATAAGAACGCTACGACAGCAAGTAACTGGATACCGGCGATCCGACTGGCAAATGGTGCAAACCTGAATCTGATTCTGGAGGGAGAAAACACGCTCAAGGGCGGTGATATGTGTGCGGCTATTGATGTGCCGGAAGGCTGTACCCTGACGATCAGCGGAGAGGGAAGCTTAAAAGCAACCGGTGGAGTAGGTGCCGGAATTGGTGCGTCGAGCATGAGAAAGGGTTCCTTGGGGAAGATTGAGATCAACGGAGGCAATATCAAAGCTTATGGCAGCGGGATGGCAGCAGGTATTGGCGGCAGTGTAGAGGGCGGCATCGGTACCATTGTCATCAACGGCGGAACTGTGTATGCCAAGGGCGGACATGGAAGCTACCCCAAGGATATTAATCATGTATACGGTGGAGCAGGAATTGGCGGTGGAGCGTACGGCTGCGTGGATCTGATTGAAATCAATGGTGGCAATGTGACAGCCTATGGAGGATATGTTACGAACGCAGGAAGACACCCCGGAGCCGCAATCGGCACTGGCGGCGGTGGAGCAAAACCGATAGGCGAAGATGGATACAAGTATGGTGATATTAAGATCAATGGCGGAACGGTTTCAGCCATTGCATATCATAATGAAGTATATGCGATCGGTGTCGCAGAGAAGCCCAGTGTAGAGGGTACCTTGGTGGGCTCCATTTCCATCAGTGATCAGGCAGTAGTCAACTTAAATGGCGGCGATTATTTCCCGAAAAGTGAAAATCCCGGACTGAAAAACTATACCATTCAGGGCACGATTGCGGATGTACGATTCACCGAAAGCACTTATCCGGTGACAATCAGCGTGGGAGAGATTACCTGGAATGCAGGGACGATGAAGGTGAGCGATTATCAAGTTACACTTAAGGCATCCAATTATCTGAAGCCATTAACGCTAGGGACACCGGTAACGGTACAGGTGACGGTTGGAGACTATGTTTATCAGATGGAAGCTGACGTTGATGATGTTGATGATAAGAATGCAACGATCACTTTGAAGGCCGCAACTCCTCTTTATGAGACAAGATTAAAATTTGTTTCCACGGTGATCACGAGCGATCAGATATTACAGGCAACCGATATCACGGTCAAGCAGAATGATAAACCGTTGAGCAATCAAGAAGGTCAAAGTGCAGCTATGGTCATTCCTTCCATGCAGATTTCGTATGATGAAGCGAACACGGGACATCTGACGGTATATCTGCCGGAAAATGAGGGAAACACAGAGATTTCGGTGACGGTACCAGGCTTAAATGGCGGCAATCCGATCACAGTATCAGGTAAGACGATTTCGACAACAACACCAAATGAAATCGAGATGTTTCATGATGATACCGTTTGTAGTCATGAGTACTATAATGCAGATGGATTTTGTGAAGCATGTGATGCATATCAGAAGGCAATAAAGTCGGGGGAATATTATGAGATTTATAATGCCGGTCAGCTTTTCTGGTTTGCAAAGCAGTTTAATGATGATAAAAACTTTAATAAGAAGAGCAATCTGAAGCTGATGAAGGATATTAAGATCCCGGCCGGATATGACTGGACAAGCATTAGAGACAAATCTGGTACTAGGTCTTTCGAGGGGACTATTGAGGGAAATTACCATGTAATTTCCGGACTGCGACCTGCTAAGGACGATACAAATAAGTGGGGACTGGTGGGAAGGATTCAACATGGGAGTGTACAAAATATAGGGCTGGTGTTTGAAGGTGATTGGACTTGTGGATTGTGTCGTACCGCTATGTATGATGTCAAAATTCAGAATTGTTTTGTAGTAGGAACAGATTTTTTATATAGTTCTTCAAACGGAGCGGCGACTAAAGGAACGGTGACTAATTGCTTGGCTGTATCAGGAAAACTGGAAGGAACTAAGCGCCCGAATGATCGTAGGACTACTTTTACGAACTGTTATGAGACAACACAGGGTGATTTTAGTTCTTTGGGTGGAATTACTACTATAAGCGAAGAAAAACTGAAATCCGGCGAAATTGCCTATAAATTAAACGGTGAAAAATCAGATGGTACGTGGGGACAGGTGATTGGAACGGAGGATTACCCGCATTTCCGCAAGTACAGTAAGACGGTATATTATGATCCAGCTACTCAGACATATTCTAATAATAATGCGGCAAGTATCACTTCCGCAACTGTCACGGATATTAAGACGAGTCCTGAAAAAAAAGCGACTGCTACGCTTAAGGCAACAGGAACTCCCGGAGCAGAGGTTAAGTTTTTCTTAACCTCCGGCGAGGATGAGCGGACATTAGAGGATATGTTCTCGAATGGAACGTCACTTCAGGAAAGTTCTTCCGGAAACTATGAGTATATTATTCAGGATTTAGCTCCGGACACAGAATATCATGTCAGACTGATGATTAAAAAGGAGGGTAAATTATCTCTTGATGTAACCTATGTAAATTTCCAGACAGAAAAAGTGCAGCAGGAGGCACCTAAGGCTGCTGATGTTTCTATCAATTACGAACAGGAGACTTTAGAGAATAAAGCTTCCTTCGATCTGGAGTATGCTGCTTCTAAGGATGCACAGTCATGGACAACTATAAGACAGGGGTGTATGGTTCGTCTGACAAGCCTGCTGGATAACATTCGTGAAAGTGGTGGGTCTGTACCACTCTATATTCGCAAGAAAGCATCCTCGTCCATGTCAGCCAGTGAAGCGGTTTTTGTGGCGGATTTGCAAAGACAGGAGATTCCGGAAGAATCGAACAAGCCGAATATTGATTATCGGAAGGAAGAAATCACAATTTCCTCATCTTTACAGTATGTGATTGTAAACGGAACCAATACCTCTCCAAGCTGGACATCTGCAAAAATGGGCAGTGGATCAGGAATTTCGATTACAGACATCATTTCTTCCGATCATGAGAGTACGGTTTATTATCGGTATGCTGCAAGCAACACGGATAAGAAATTTGCCGGAAAACCCGAAAGTATCAAGATTCTTAAAAGAACGGCAGCACCGGCTGCAATAATTGAGGATGAGGTGACTATAACCGGTACGACGATTACCATAAACAGAACGAATCCGGAAAATGACATTGAGTATGGATACCGTGATGCAGATTCAGACGGAGCATTTACATGGATTGACGGTACGGAAATTCAGGGATTATATCCGGCACATGGATATCAGATAACCAGCAGAATAAAGGCGAAAGAGAATGCATTTGCTTCTGAGAGAACGGCACCGCTTAATGTGTCTACCAAGGATACACTGAGAATTGTAGGAAACGGAACACAAAAGTGGGATGCGAAGGGGACTTATGGGGTTTCACTTGCTCAGATTCCGGTTTCCCTGGCTTCTGGTTATGGTGTGTATAATGGTGCAAATCAACCGGTAGCCGGAACCTGGAGCTGGGAACCGGAAAATAGTAGTTCAGCATCTGGTATTTATCCGAATGTAGAAGATAACAAGGCTTATACCGTGAAATTTACACCGACAGATTCAAGTGCTTCATACGATAGGACATTAACAGATTCCGTGGTACCGGAAATTTCTAAGTATCCACTGAATTTTTCAGTTGCGGTAGAAGATAAGACCTATGATGGCACGACAAACGCGGGCATCTCCAGCGTGACCTTCGAGGGTAGCGTAACCTTGCAGAAGGACAAGGACTACACCGTCACCGCCAACTTTGACGATGCCAGTGTGGGCAACGGCAAGAACGTCACTGCCACAGTGACCCTGATGGGGCAGGCCGCGAAGAATTACGCCCTGAAGCAGAGCAGCTTCACCACGACTGGCAGCATCACCAAGGCCGCTGTCCCCGACTTTACTAAGGAAACCGCGCTGACCATTGTAAACGACTACGCGAACACCTACACAATGGCCCTCCCCGCGCTGCCTGTGCCGGAGGCTCCCAAGGAGTACGGCACAGTGACCTACGGCGCACCAACGGTCAACTTGTCCAGCAACTATTACGCCGACGGTGCGAAGGTGGAAGATGGCAAGCTGACCCTGCCGATTCAGAAAAATGACGTGAAAACCACCGGCTCTGTGGGCACAGTGACCGTAGTAATCAAGAACACAAACTATGAGGACATCACGCTGACCGTCAATGTCAATGCGACCAACAAGCTTGTCCCCACTGTTACGGCACCTACGGTCAATACACTGACCTACAATGGTGCAGAACAGGCTCTGGTTACAGCGGGCAAGACCACTGGCGGCACAATGCTCTACCGGCTTGGCGATTCTGAGTGGAGTGAGCAGATCCCCACAGCGAAAAACGCGGGGGAATACACTGTTTGGTATAAGGTTCAGGGAAACGCAGAGTACGCAGATGTGGCAGAACAGAACGTGACTGTGATCGTAGCGAAAAAGTCAGTTACCGTTACGGCGCTTGATAAGAGCGCCTACACCGGCAGCACCGCGCCCGATCTGAGCAGCCCGGAAGCAGATAAGGATTACAAGGTGGAAGGTCTGGTTGGTGCAGATACCCTGAGCGGCACGGTAACGCTGGACTACGCACAGACACCGGATATGAGCAAAACCGGCAAAACTGCGATCAACATTACTGGTACGCTGTCAAATGACAATTATGCGATCACCTATGTTTCTGGAACGTTGACCGTTTCCAAGCAATCTTCCAGCGACGGCGGTTCCTCCTCTGGTGGTTCGGGCAGCGGTGGAGGCTCCTCCTCCGGCGCTTCTAACGGTTCCGGCAACAATGATAACACCAACCAGCCGGAAGACAAGCCTCAAGCCCCTGTTACCGGTGAGACCAAACCCATACAGTCGGATAAAAACGGCAATGCGGCAGTGGATAACAGCTCTGTCCAGTCCGCCATCGACAAGGCTAAACAGGATGCGAAAAAGAACGGCACCACAGAGAACGGGATTGGCGTTACGGTTCCCATCACCCCGGCGGCAGACCAGACCTCTTTTAACGTGACCATCAAGGCGCAGACACTGGATCTGCTGGTCAAAGAAAATGTCCGGCAGTTTACCGTAGCAACAGACCATCTGGTTTCGGTTAATATCGGCCTGGATACTCTGAAGCAGCTGGATACCGCCTACGCTGGCGGGGACATCATTCTCCGGGCAGATAAGGTGGATGCACTGCGTTCCACCGAGGCCAAGGCCGCCATCGGCACAAGACCGACCTATGACCTGTCACTGGTCTACCTCTCCGGCGGCAAAGAAACACCGATTGCCAACTTAAATGGTCACACTATATCGGTGCGTTTGCCCTACACACCGGCAAAGGGTGAGCAGACAGGTAATCTCTATGCAGTCTATGTAGATGACGCTGGCAAGGTGGAATGGATCACCAAATCCAGCTACAATGCCAGCCTGAAAGCTGTGGTTTTTGAAACCAGCCATTTCAGCGTTTACGGCGTGGGCTACAAAACTTTTGTCCCGGCCTTTACCGACATTACCGGCCACTGGGCAGCAGATAACATCCTCTTTGCAGCCAGCCGGGGACTGCTCTCCGGCACCAGCGACACCACCTTTAGCCCGGACACCGGCATGACCAGAGGAATGTTTGTGACAGCTCTGGGGCGGTTGGCGGGCATCAACCCGGACAGTTACCAGACCGGGAAATTCACCGATGTGAAAGCCGACGCTTACTATGCCCCCTATGTGAACTGGGCGGCGCAGACCGGCATTGTGGAGGGCGTTACCGCCACCACCTTTGCACCGGACACCAACATCAACCGGGAACAGATGGCGGTGATCATGAAAAATTACGCTGCAAAGCTGGGCTATGACCTGCCCCAGACCTTGAAGGCTGTGACCTTTGCGGACAACACACAGATCAGCAGCTGGGCGAAGGATGCGGTCAAGTCCATGCAGCAGGCGGGCATCCTGGCCGGGAAGAATGAAAATAAGTTTGACCCTAAGGGAACCGCCACCCGCGCCGAGGTCGCCACGGTTTTGCGGCGGTTTGTGGAGATCGTCATTGACCCGCAGGCCGCAAACGGCTGGCAGCAGAATGACAGCGGCCAGTGGAACTATTACAGAAACGGGGAGTCAGTGAAGGGCTGGCTCTCCGAGGAGCAGAAGTGGTACTGGCTGGACAAGGTCACCGGAATGATGTTTGCCGGAGGCTGGAAGCAGATCGATGGTAAGTGGTACTACTTCTATGCAGATGGGACGATGGCGGTGAATACCGTATCCGACAGATGAAAAATGAACCCGTAATGTAATGCAAAAATAATATCAATAAAGAGGGATGCGAACAATATGGGCAAGTTTCTGGTAATGTCGCTTACCGACCATGAAGAATATATACTCAGTAGAATTATGGAGATTATTGCGGTCGAGCCAGGATTTGACCATATTGTGACATCCCACCCTTGTAACACTCTTATTTTTTCGGGCTTGGAGCTTCGGCTGAAGGAGAGAACAGCATACCGAAACGGTGAGTTGATTTCTATGACTCGTCGGGAATTTGCAACATTGGTATACTTGGCAAAACATCCATCCTGGGCATTTTCTGCCGGACAGATCTATGAAGAAGTATGGGGGGAGGATGGTGAAAATTGCGGAACGGCTGTTGCCTTCGTACCGAAAATCAATGCGAATCCGGTGTATAACGGAGGGTGAAGCCTGCTATATGTATGTAGCAATCATTATGATAACATAAAAGGCACGGCATAAAGAAATCTGATGTAAAATCTATCAGAATAATTTATGCCGTGTCTCTTTTTAATTTGATTGAATGTGGGATGGTTTTGATTTACAGCATATTTGGTGTCGGCGGTCAAGCGCCGCAAAAAAGATTATTTGCTCCAGCTTTATAAACGCAGCAGTATCGTACTGAAATAGTTGGCCTCGCCCCGCTCGTTGTTCAGCACTTTCCGGGCTTTTTGAAATAGAATAGAAACCACCACCTTTATTGAAATTGACAACAGCCGCTCCAAACCGGAGCGGCTGCTATGCAAAGTTTTGACTGTACCAAGTATAACAGATATGGATTTACGGCGAAAGGGCAGGACTGTGCCAATGTAGAGACAATTTTATGCCAACCATGTTTCTTTGAAACATTATAGCAGTGATTCCACCAGCTGATGGATGTCGGTAAATGGATTGACAGCAATTCCAAACGGTTTGCTGCTGTCATTTTGAAGATGGTATTGCTCTACACGTTTGGCGTTCTGAATCGCAATGGCTGTATGCTCTGCTAACTGGTTATATACATCGCCAGCTTTCTCATAATCAGGGAGATAAGTGGTCAATGCGTTTTTCACTGCGGGGTAGTCTTTGAAAAATTTGGTGGTGTACTGGAAATGCAACAGATACCAAAATTCAAAGCAGGGATTGGAGAGTGCAATCTGAATCCCCTTCGTATCTGCCATTTTCCTTGCCTTGGAGAGCAGATTGTCCTTTGCAGTGATGGGGTCAGGGTTGTTGTAGTTCACATCTCCATCTGCAACTACCCATACAGAGTCTCCCTCTGATACGGAAATCTGATTTTTATTCTGGTATTCCACGGCTTTTCGGATCAGGCTGAGATAATCTGTTTCACCTCCGCTGGTGCGGCTTCCTACCACACGAATATCAATGTTTGTCTGACGGTTGCGGTAGTGTTCAAAATACTTAGGCTCAGTTTGAGAACCCTCCGTTACAATCAGAATGACAGGCTTTATTTTTCTGCGTCGCTGTCCACGCTTTTCAATTTTTCCACGTGCCATTTTACAGCCCTCCCTTGATAAAGGGGATCGCACCATAACGGCCAATCAGATAGCCCTTCTCAACCTTAGCATCCTTGCGGATGGAAAAATCGTAAAGGGAGAACAGATCGGTAGCCGCTGTTTGCTCGTCTTTTTCGGTAAACCAAATCTGATCTCTCCTCAGTACATCCAGGTCAAGAAGATTGGTGTTGTGTGATGTGAAAATCAACTGGGCTCCATTTGGATTGAACTCCACACTGTTAAAAAGCGAGACCAGATGCTTTGTCAGAAGAGGATGCAGATGAGCGTCCATCTCGTCAGCGACAAGAAGGGTTCCTTCATCCAGCACCTTTTTTACAACACCGATCAGTTTGAAATAACTGTTGGTGCCATCAGATTCCTCTGCCATGTTCAGCGGGTAGGAAGAAGTATTTCCCTCTGTATCCTGTACCGTGTGAATGGCCTCAATATTGGTAAAGATATCATTACGCTGAGAAGGAGCGGGTTTTGCATCACGCATCTGAAGGGATTGTATGCCAAAATCTGCAACACGCAGCATAGAGGCGATCACATACCGGTAGTCATCATCTTTGAGTTGTTCTGCTTCAAGGCCGTAGGCGTCTGCAACAGAATGTTTCGTGATGATCTGGCAGGAAGCAAACCATTCCAGAACTGGAATCACTTTGGAATAGCTCCAGTTTGATGCGACAGATAGATAGAGCTTGTTGGCCGAAGTGCGATCCTTGAGAGTGTTTTGTTCATCGACATCAACGGTAAAGCGAAAATCTTTTGTGTCTTTTCGCTCAAAAATGAGTGCCTGCCTGCCATTGGGATAGTAATACAGATATTCTTCGATAACAGCTTTGTCTGTTACAGAAAAGCCATACGCATAGCGGATGCCATTTGTGGTGAAGATGACCTCAAAGCTGCTGGGGCGAGAGGGTGTTTCCCGGTCAAACTTGAAAGGCGAACGCTCAATGGTTTTGTGGAGCTGCTGGTTATGCGAAGTCAGCACATAATTTACCATGAACCAAAACGCATTCAAGACATTGGACTTTCCAGAAGCATTGGCGCCGTAAATCACAGCAGACTTCAAATGCTTTTTGTTTCCGTCCACAATCAGGTGCTCTGGATGTTCGTTATCCTTACTGGCAAGCAGGGATAACACGACATTATCTTTGATAGAGAGAAAGTTCTCTACACTAAATTGAATCAGCATAAAACAACCTCCTAAATCCTTGTTATAATATATTATATCCACATTTTTGTGAAAAATCAACGCAAATGAAAAATAAAAATCTGTATAGAGGATTTAATAGAACAGCCGTGTGGAGAGGATATGCGGTGGGAGTTTCGGTGCTGAATGGAAGTTAGTTTTGTAAAGTTCTTCAAAATTGGAATTTACTATTAGAAAGGATTGATTACGAAGACGGGAAATGGACCGGCAATTAAATATATGTGATTTAGAGGTTGTCTTACGATTTATCGGACACTTATTAGAAGTCATGCTCACTAAGGCGGTATCCTTCGCCTTAAACAGGCAGTGGTTCCGCTGCATTATTCGATATTTCGCAACGTCCATCCTGAAGATAATTACGCAGTGTTTCTTTATGTTTTTTTGCGTATATCACAGCTTTTTCCAGCTTGCTTCTTTTTACAGGATTGAGTTGTTCCAACCATGCATAAAAGCTTTCCCATAAGGGCGGCACTCATAAAACAGCATAAGATTGTTTTCGGGAAACGGCGTAGCTTCGGCTATGCCGTTTCTCCATTTTGCAGGTCATAGAGCAAGGACGCAGGGAGTATTCCCACAAGGTCATAGGATATATCAAGCTGCTGTTCCCTATGTCCGCTCGATTTGTCGGGAGCGTGAACATATACCGCCTTTACCATGTCATTCAAGACAGTGGGCGTCAGCTCATCCAAATCGAGATACTTCCGTTTTCTCACTTCTTAATACGGGGAAAATCGAAAAATGCCAATTCTTTAAAGCAAAAATTTTAAAACTATTGACAATGTCTTCTCTTTGTTGTACCATATAACAGTGATATATAACACTGTTATATACAAGAGGTGAGTTAATGAATGAAGTAGAGCAGACAACATTACACTTGATTTTTTCAGCCGCCATGCAAGAATTTCTTGAAAAAGGCTTCAAGTCCGCTTCCTTGAGAAATATTGTCAAAAAGGCGGGCGTAACGACAGGCGCATTTTATGGTTACTATGACAGTAAGGAAGATTTATTTGAGGCACTGGTAGGCAAACATTACAACTTTCTGTTAGATTGCTTTCGCAAGGCGCAAAAAGAATTTGCTGAAATCCCACCAGCGGAGCAGCCGGACAATCTGACATCTACTTCCGGCGAGTGTATGTATGAAATGCTTTTGTACGCCTATGAACATTTGAATGAATTTAAGCTCATACTTTGCTGTTCAGAGGGAACGCGCTTTTCAAAGTTGATTGATGAAATGGTAGAAATAGAAACAAAAGGCACACATGATTATTTAAAGATTCTTGAAAAGTTAGGCAGACCTGCGCCGCCCATTGATGAACGGTTAGAGCATATCTTGATTACAGGAATGTTCAACACTTTTTTTGAACTGATTATACATGAAATGCCGCTTGAAGAAGCGAAACATTATCTAAAAGAAATGCGAGCCTTTTACACCGCCGGGTGGATGAAAATTATGGGGCAATAAGCCCTATAATTTTTATACATGAGTTAGTTAGCACTAACTATCAAATTGGATATTTACGGTTTATCATAAGCCCTTTTATCATACACAAAAAATTAAGGAGGTTTTTTTCAATGAAAAAACAGTCTAACTTATCACGATTGATGGGTTACGCCGGAGGGCATAAGATATTGACCTATCTTTCATGGATACTGTCAGTCATGAGTGCGCTGTTGGCGCTTGTGCCATTTTGGTACATATGGCGTATTGTTCACGACATACTGGAAGTGTCCCCGGACTTCTCAAAGGCGGGGAATATTGCAAGCTACGGTTGGTCTGCGGTATTGTTTGCGGTACTCTCTATTGTTGTCTATATCGCCGGTCTGATGTGTTCGCACATGAGCGCGTTCCGGGTTGCCGCCAATATCCGAAAAGAGCTTATGCGGCACATTACAGCCCTGCCGCTGGGGGTAACAGAAAAGTACGGAAGCGGCAATCTGCGAAGGATTGTCAACACCTCAAGCGCCGCAACGGAAACCTATCTTGCACACAGGCTCCCTGACAAAGCGGGAGCGATTGCTACCCCCATAGGGCTGCTCTTTCTACTGCTTGCTTTCGATTGGCGGTTAGGGCTTTTGAGCCTTGTTCCCGTTGTGCTTGGCTTTCTCATCATGATGAAAATGACCGGAAAAGACATGGCGCAGAGAATGGAGCAATACCAAAATTCACTTTCCGATATGTCAAATGAAGCTGTTGAATATGTAAGGGGCATACCCGTAGTAAAGACTTTCGGGCAGACAATCTTTTCTTTCAAACGCTTCAAAGACTCAATCGACAATTATGAAAAATGGGTAATCACCTACACAAAGGGGCTACGTCTGCCTATGATGTTCTATACAACAGCAATCAACGGCGTCTTCGCTTTTCTGATTGCCGGGGGTATTCTCTTAACAAGGGACGGCGTAACAAATGAACTACTGCTAAATCTCATCTTCTATATTGTGATTACGCCTGTTATTAGTACAACACTCACCAAAATCATGTTTATGAGCGAGGACGCAATGATTGTGAGCGACGCAATAAGCAGGATTGATGAAGTGCTGAACGAAAAGCCATTGTCCGAAAGCAGTACAAATAATGTACCGTCTGATAACTCCATTATATTAGAACACGTCAGTTACAGCTATGATGGCGAGAAAAACGCACTCAATGATGTATCTCTGTCAATTAAGCCGGGACAGAAAATCGCATTAGTAGGTGCGTCCGGTGGTGGCAAAACGACCCTTGCAAATATTGTAACAAGATTTTTTGACCCGCAAAAGGGACGCATATTGATAGGAAATATCGACATACGCGACATTCCAAAAGAAACATTGATGAATAAGATATCTTTTGTATTTCAAAACAGCCGCCTTATCAAAGCGTCTATATTGGAAAACGTGCGTATGGCAAAGCCTAACGCTACACGCGAAGAAATCGCCCATGCTCTGAAAGCTGCACAGTGCCTGGACATCATCGAAAAATTACCGAATGGCATAGATACGGTTGTCGGAACAAAGGGCGTGTACCTGTCTGGCGGCGAACAACAGAGAATTGCAATAGCCCGTGCAATTTTGAAAAATGCGCCTATCTTAATTCTTGATGAAGCGACCGCGTTTGCCGATCCTGACAATGAGGTGCGTGTACAGCAGGCTTTATCTGCTCTCTCAAAGGGAAAAACGGTCATTATGATTGCACACAGGCTGTCGTCAATCACAGACGCAGATTGCATTTATGTGATGCAAGACGGAAAAATTGCCGAAAGCGGCACACATAGCGGACTGATAAAGAAAAACGGCATATTTACAAAAATGTGGAAGAATTATTCCGAAGCGGCAGAATGGAAGATTGCAAAGGAGGTAAGAGCATGATTAAGACATTACAAAGGCGTTTTGCATTATCAAGGCAAGGGGCTGTCGATTTGATAAAGGGCTGTATCGCTTGCGTTGCACAAGATATATCCTTTATGCTTCCTGTCGGGCTTCTCTATTATTTTGTCATTGATACCATGAACGGGGGCGTAAGTGGAAGCCGCGTTGCTTTCTATATGGTCGGTGCTTTGGTTTGCTTATGCCTGATATTTATTGTGACTTGGTTTCAATACAACGCCACCTATTTAGCGACTTATGTGGAAAGCGGAGTAAGACGCATTTCGTTAGCAGAGCAGCTCCGCAAAATCCCTTTGTCCTTTTTCGGTAAAAAAGACCTTGCCGATTTGACAAATTCAATTATGGGCGACTGTGCCACGCTGGAAACAGCGTTTTCACATTATGTACCCGCTTTGGCAGGTTCCCTTATTTCAACAACGCTGATTGCGATTTGCCTGTTTGTCTATGATTGGCGTATGGCTCTTGCAGCGGTTTGGGTTTTGCCGATTGCATTTGCAATCACGTTTTTCTCAGCCCGCATACAGGGATATTTCAACCGCAAATCCGTAGCGGCAAATGTCGCGCTTGAAAGCGGCGTGCAGGAGTGTATCGAAAGTTTGCAGGACTTAAAGGCAAATAATGCGGAAGAAAGCTATCTGAAAGGGCTTGGCAAAAAAATTGATGCTGTGGAAAAACGGCACATCATAACAGAACTTGGGACTGCCCTTTTTGTTGTTTCCTCTACGCTGATATTAAAGTTCGGGATTGTTACGGTTGCGCTTGTAGGTTCTACGCTACTTATTCGTGGGGAGATTGATATTCCTCTGTTCTTTATGTTTTTGCTTGTGGCTTCAAGGCTGTATGCACCGCTTGAAGGTGCTTTACAAAATCTTGCTGCGATAATCTCCACCAAAACGAACATAGACCGTATGAATGAAATTCTTGACCAGCCTGTTCAGACGGGTGGCAATACACTGACAAATAAGGGCTATGATATTGTGTTCGACCATGTAGGATTTGCTTATAATACCGGGGAAACTGTATTAAAAGACGTGTCCTTTACGGCAAAACAGGGAGAAGTTACCGCCTTAGTCGGATCGTCCGGCGGCGGTAAAACTACGGTGTCACGCCTTGCCGCGCGGTTTTGGGATATAAGCAAAGGCAAAATCACTGTTGGCGGTATGGATATATCAAAAATAGAGCCGGAAACCTTGCTGTCGTTTTACTCTATTGTATTTCAAGATGTGACGCTGTTTAACAATACCATCATGGAGAATATCAGAATAGGCAAGAAAGGCGCGACGGATGAAGAAGTGATTGCAGCGGCAAGGTTGGCAAATTGTGAGGAATTTGCGGCAAAACTCCCGGACGGCTATAACAGTATGATTGGTGAAAACGGCTGCGAACTGTCCGGCGGTGAAAGGCAGCGTATTTCAATCGCCCGCGCTTTCCTCAAAAATTCCCCTATCATCTTACTTGATGAAGCAACGGCAAGCCTTGATGTGGAGAATGAAACCTTGATACAGGCTGCTTTGTCAAAGCTGATAAAGGATAAGACCGTACTGGTTATCGCCCACCGTATGCGTACTGTAAGCGGCGCGGATAAAGTGGTTGTGCTTTCTAACGGTATGGTTGCTGAACAGGGAACGCCGGAGGGGCTAATGAACACAGGTAAGATTTATCCCCATATGGTAAAGCTCCAAATGATTAGTAGTGATTGGGGCATTTAGCATGGGAACTGAATGGATAATATGTCCTATATGTCAAAGTAAAACGAGGTTGAAAATACGGGAAGATACGATAATTGAAAACTTCCCCCTGTACTGCCCGAAGTGCAAACAGGAAACGCTAATCAATGTGAAACAACTAAATATGTCAGTTATCAAAGAGCCAGACGCAAAGACGCAGAGCCGATAACACGCAGATTTGAAATGCGGTTATCGGCTCTTTCTTTGACAACTATATTCTGCCTATGTGATTGCTGACAGATTGCAACTTATAAACCGTTGCTTGTTAGCGAATTGCAGTTACGGATTAAGCGACGGTTTTGAAATAACAATCAAAGCCGTCGTTTTCCTTTTTCAAAATTGGATTTGCGGGGGCGTGATAAAGTCACCCATTTTTAAGGATATGGCGGTATCAAGCGGAACACACATCATCATAAATGCCTTATTACATCATATAGCATAACCGTCTGTTTAGTTTTGCGCTGCACAGCACAGATACTGGGCACGTATGCGTGAACAGTAACAGTACTCAATTTTGGGGATTGCCTATAAGCAGGAGAAAACGGTATAATTGAGGAAGGCAGTTGGATATAAGGGGGACAAGTGGTGGAGATGAAAAATATTGTGAAGACGGAAAGAGGGGCGGTTGTCTGGGATATGGGATGATGCGGATGATCGATGCGGTGCGGTGCATCGCCGTTTACATAAATAGATAGAGGAAATACGATGGAACTGAATTTAAGCGAACCGGGACAGAGCCGGTATCTGAGAGTATATGAATATTACAAAGAATTGATCGTGTCCGGACAGATGAAGCCGGGAGCGAAGCTGCCGTCGATCCGCAAATGTTCCCTGCAGCTGCAGCTTTCGCGGACGACGGTGGAGACGGCGTATATGCTGCTGGCGGCGGATGGCTATATCATTTCGCGTCCGCAGAGCGGCTTTTATGTAACGGATGCGGTGCTGGCGGCTGCAAACCGGGAGGAAATAGAGCACGGTGTGCCGCATCAGGAGGAACGCCCGGAAATCCGGTATGATTTTGCGTCTTCAAATGTGGATCGGGAGAGCTTCCAGTTTGATTTATGGCGGCGCTATGTCAAGAGCGCTCTGCGCCAGGATGAACGGCTGCTTTCTTATGGCGAACCGCAGGGAGAGCGGGAATTCCGGGAGGCGCTCTGTGCGTATCTGGGGCGCCACCGCAATGTGATCTGTACGCCGGACAGTATCGTAGTAGGGGCGGGTGTGCAGAGCCTCTTGCATATTTTGTGCCCGATGCTGCGGGAGCGGGACAGTGCATGGTTTTTTAATCCGTCGTTCCGGCAGGGACGCCAGATTTTTGAGGATTATGGGTTTTGGACTGGAGATATAAGAGAATATTGGGAAAATAATGATAGGAGGATTGAGTCCTCAAAAAAGGATTTGTGCGGAATAGAAAAGCCAGATGTATGTGCAAGAGAGATGAAAACAGGGTTATCCGAACAGATGTCAGAGGCGATGAGACATACAGGGAAAAGTGTTTGCTATCTGACCCCATCGCAGATGACAGTCTGGGGCGAGGTCATGCCGGTGGGCGACCGGATGAAGCTTTTAAAGGATGCGGCGCGCGAGGATATGCTGATTATTGAGGACGATTACAACAGTGAGTTCCGCTATTATAACCGCCCGACACCGTCCCTGCAGGGGCTTTCCGGCGGGCGGGGCGTCGTGTATCTGGGGACATTTTCAAGGCTGCTTCTGCCATCGATCCGCATGAGCTACATGGTCCTGCCGCCGGATCTGCTGAAACGGTATCAGGAGCGGGGGCGTTTTTATAACCAGACGGCGTCCAAGGCAGAGCAGATTGCCCTATGCCAGTTTATCCGGGACGGACATCTGGAAAGCCAGATCCGAAAGTCCAAGAAATTGTACGCGGCAAAGGCAAAGTGTCTGTGTGATGCGGTGCGGCGCATTTTTGGAGAAAAAGCGCGAACGCATCTGGGCGATGCCGGTTTTCTGGTTCTCATGGAGCTTGACAGCCCGCTTACATCGGCGGAAATTGCCAGGCGTGCGGCACAGGCAGGCGTCGCCGTCCGCCCGGTGGAGTCGGTCGGGAGTCTTTTGGAAAAACAGGAGCATCATTTTCAAGAGGGATATCCGAAGCTCCTGTTGTCCTGTGCCTCGATGGGGGCAGAGCGGTATGAGGAGGCGCTGGAGGTGCTGAAAGAGGTAGTGTATAAGAAAGAAAAATAGAAGATAGATATAGAAGTTAAAATGTCCGCATAAACCACAGCCAGTACCCGGAACCATCCGGGCAGTTGTGGGTATGCGGACATTTTATGCGACATTCTTACCCGTTTTTCTCCTCATGCGGCAGCCGGTTCCGGAGCAGCCGCTTTTTTAATTCACTCCAGTGAAATGGAATTAGCGGGTAAATATAACTTTTTCCGGCGATTGTCCGGTTAAAGACAAGGCAGCCGACGGCAATGAGTGTTCCGGCGATGAAGCCCCAGAGATTGAGGAAAAAGGTCAGAATCAGGAGCAGGACGCGCATGAATTTGAGTGCGTAGCCGAGTTCGAAGCTCGTCATCGAGTAGTTGGCGATCGTGACGAACGCCATATAGAGCATCGTCTCGCTGTTGAACCAGCCGGATTTGACCGAGTATTCTCCAAGCACGATACCGGCGATGACACTGAGCGGTGTCGTCAGCATGCTGGGGGTGTTGACTGCCGCGAGCCGAAGACCATCGATGGCAAATTCCAGGATCAGGAGCTGATAGATCAGCGCCACATGAATCTCGTCGGTGACACGGATAAAAGCGAGCCATTCCGGGATCCAGCCGGGATTCTGCATAAAAAGCAGCCACAGCGGTGTCAGAAATAAGGTCAGGAAAAAGATGACCGTGCGCGACAGGCGCAGATAGGTGCCGGTCAGCGGTGGAAAATAGTAGTCGTCGGCTTCCTCGATGATATCGAAAACAGAGGATGGCAGAATCATTGCGGATGGCGAATTGTCCACCAGAATGATGATATTTCCTTCCAGAATCGAGGCAGCGGAGGTATCCGGACGCTCTGAAAAACGAAATTTTGGGAACGGATTGAACCATTTGTGCGGATAAATACATTCGGCAAGGCTTTCCTGGTTCATCGAGAGGGCATCGACATGCACTTTTTGAATCCGGGTGCGGATGCGGTTTAAAAGTTCGGTGTCCACCCGGTTTTCCATGTAGCAGATGGCGATATCGGTGTGCGAACTTTCCCCAATATTCATGATTTCCATCCGCAGCTTCGGATCGCGGATGCGCCGCCGGATCAGAGCTGTATTGAACACAAGGGTTTCGACAAAGCCATCGCGCGAGCCGCGCAATACCTTATCCTTTTCAGGTTCGCTGACTCCGCGGGCGGGATAGGTGCGGCAGTCTATTGTGAGTGCCTGTGCATACCCGTCGATCAGAAGAAAAGGAACACCGGAGAGAAGCTGGATAATCAGCGCGTCCGAATCCGTTTCCAGCCCGATTTCGCCGTAGGCGAGGTAGAGGGCGGCAAAATCGTTTGCATTGTCAGGCATCTGGGCGGTTTCAATGCTGCTCATCGCCTGCAACACTTTTAAAAGCGTATCGTCCTTGGTAAAACCATCAATACAGTAGAGGCAGGCATCGCGCCCGCCGATCATCAGGTTCCGATCTACGACATCAAAACTGATGTCCGGTCGGAGCTTTTTTTGAAAAAAAGTCCGGTTATTTTCAATGGATGAAGAAATCTGCATCGTGTAAATCTCCTATCAGAGAAGCCAATATCAGTGACCGCGAAGGGACTGGAATGGGACAAAATGTTTACAGATGGAGTATGTGCGAAAAGGATAAAAATATACGAAATGAAGCAAACAGAAAAAAATTCTCAAAATATGTTTTTTTAAAATTCATGGCAAGCGAGGCAATATCAGGGAAACAGGCGGAAAAAATCGCTGCAAAATGAGACTTAACATGTGCTGAATGGAAAAAGAAATTTGCATGTTAGTTTTAGCAACTAAAAAATCAATGCTTTATTGAGAATAAAATTCAATTAAAAATAGATAAAAATTCTCATTTTTAAATAGATTTAAATAATTGACAGATTTTATTAGATTAGTTTATACTAACCTCCTCGGCCGCCTGAGTTAGGGATGCCTAATCCGGTGCGGAGAGTAAGATATTACAAAAGATTATATGGAGGAATATGTATGAAAGGTAAGGGAAGATCCCGGCAGGCAATTCTGGCAGCGGTGACCGTGTTAGCGGCGGCGCAGGCAGGTACTGCTTATGCTTCAACTGGACCGGCATCGGAGTCCGGAGTACAGACCGGCGCCTGGATTCAGGAAGGACAGGACTGGAAATATCAGGGAACGGACGGAACGCTTAAGACTGGATGGGTCAAGACCGAGAGCGGCTGGTATTATCTGGATCCGCAGACCGGACGGATGATGACTGGATGGATCACCGTCGATGGACGCCGGTACTATATGAACACAACAGCCGATGGCGTGGAAGGACAGATGCGCCGCGGCTGGTGGAAGGACAATGCAGGAAAATGGTATTTCTTCAGCACTGCATCCGATGGAACGGAAGGTATGACCGTGACCGGATGGCAGTGGATTGATGGAAAATGCTATTATTTTGATAACTTGAGTGCAGAAAACTATGGTCAGATGCACACCGAAGGTCGGACGCCGGACGGCTACAGCGTCAATGCGGATGGACAGTGGGTCAATGAAAATGGAGAGGTCTAGACCCGTGCGGATAGAGGTTACGCGAGCAGCCCGGCAGCAGACGGCAACGGAAGCAGCGTATCAGGAGGCGGTTCGGGGAATTCCGGCAGTTCCGGCGGCAGCCATTCGGGGGGCTCTGGAAGCAACAGTAATTCTGGAAATAACAGTAATTCCGGAAATAACGGTAATTCCGGGAATGACGGAAATCAGAATGGCGGAAATGCCGGAGATAACGGAAACACTGAAAATCCAGACAAGCCGCAGATGGTTTCGCTGGTAGATGAGACGAAGACAAAGCTTACCGAAGTAAATTCCCTGGGCTGGTGGCTTCCGATCGCATTTGATGAGGGATACAATGCAGGCAATACGGTCGTTAAGGTCGATGGAAAAGACGTAACCAATCTTTTAACTCCGATCACAGATGACGGACGTATGGCAAAACTGGCGCTTCTCGGCACACCGGGCAAAGTAACCGTCAGCAGCAAGGAAGATGCGGCAAAGGAAGAGACGGTGGTTCTGAGCAATGAGAGCCAGGAAGATGCTGTATATGAGGAAAACGACGGCTATCTGCCTGAGAAGATTCTGACGCATGAGCCGGTTGCTTATTGGGACTATTATCTGACCAATTACGATGAAAACGGAAATCCCCGCATTTCTCCGAAAAAGACTACTTATAACTTGAATGAGGAGAAACAGACTCATCCGAGCTATTCGCCGGATGCGGTTCTTCCAAAAAATGGAAAAGCAGCCGTTACCATTCTGTTTAACTATAATACAGATGAGGAAAAAGAGTGGTTTGACGGCATCCGCAAACTGGAACTGGTTGAATACAATGAGCAGAAGAACACAATCAATTCGAGTCTCGTATTTGACAGTGAAAAGAATGTGGCGCACGGACAGGGACGCGTTGGACAGCTGACTATCCAGACAGGACAGAGCAATTTCTACAATAATGGACGTTATTATGTGCGGGTTGTATCGTCGGCAGGCGGTTCCGCGCTCGTCCCGATTCATGTCGTCAATGAGACAGTACCGACGCTGGAGCTTAAGGAAACACCGCAGTCCGGTAAGAATCTCCATTTTGCAGTCAGCGATCTGGTATACGCAATTGAGACACCGATCGAGCGTGTGACCCTGGAAGCTCCGAACGGAACAGTAAGCGACCTTAAGATGATCGATGACTGGTATCTCTACAGCCAGGATTTATTTGTTCTGTACAATGATAATACAGACCATCTGCCATACAAGGGCAACTACAAGATCACTGTATATGCAAATGGTTTCCGGTCATTCTCCAAGAGCTTCAAGGTGACAACGGGCGCAGAGCCGGTAAAAGAGAAGGAACAGACCAATGGCCAGAAAATGGCGGCATACGGATTCGACGGTATTAGCACCGCATCGACTGGTTCCGGCGGAAGTGGAAGCTCCAGCGGCAGCAGCTCAGGAAGCTCTGCAATCTCTGCAAACCTGATTTTTGATTCAGATCTGCTTGTAAATGCACATCTCCTTGAACAGACCAAGATGGAAAATGATGCGTCCAAGGCAGTGATGGAGTGGTGGTACAATGCGATTCCGGATGCAGTCTTTGATACTGGAGATGATGATTTCTTCAGATGGACAGACTACGTAAATAAGAGCGAGAATCAGAAATACGAAGAGAACAGAATGCTCCCATTTGCAGATTACCGTGAAAACGGAGCACTGTATCCGAACCATCCGGCAACGGCAAAAGAGGTTCTTGAAGATGGTCTGCTCGGCGATATCCAGTACAATGGAAACTTCTCCCGTCAGGATGCACCGGCGATTACAGTTGTACAGAACAAAGAGGGCGAGCCGGTAGTCCTGCAGACAGAGGATACAGAGTATATCGAGGCGGTTCAGAGTATCGTTGTCAACGGAAACTGGCAGGCACTCAGCAAGGACAAATATTCCATCGATAAAGAAGCTGGCACCATTACCATAGAGGCGGATGTATTCAAGGCTGGTGAGGAGTATAAGCTGACTGTCGATGCAACGGGATATAAGAGCCAGAGTATCGCATTTACATACGATAAGGTGCTGGAAAACGATTTATCGCTGACCGTTGATTATGCAGATGATAAAGAGGCGTTTGCAGCTGAGAAAAAAGAAGATTCTAATAAGACTTACTATTTTGCAGATGCTGAATTTACCGTTAATGGCAGCAAGGGAGATTTCCTGAAGAACCTGAAATCTGTTACCCTGCTTTCTGACGAGGAAGATGCGGTTGAGAGAAATATCTACACGAAGGGCGTGTCCAGCAGCAACGATGTTTACTATGAAGTATCCGGGGATGGCAAGAAGCTGATTCTCCATCAGGTTCAGCCGGGAAGCTATAAGCTGACTCTTCGTTCGAATTATTACACGGAGGCGCTGAGATGTGAATTTGTGGTTGAGAAGAAAGAGGAAGAGATTCCAGATGAGCAGGAGATTGAGATTGGTGCTTCGGCAATCAGAAAGGCAAATGGATATGGTGAAAAGGGATATGTAATACAGTTTACCTATTCTGATGGAACTGGTATGAACCCTTCTGATCTTGCCTACAAAAAAGCATTAGAAGAATATGTAAAGAGCATCAATTCAGTAGTGGTAGGAACAACTACGTATTCTCCACAGTCAGGCTGGACATTAGGAGATAAGGAATATGCGTCAGATATTTATGATGATGCATATAACAATTACAAAGATAGCCTGCTTGTTTCTGACAGTGCATTTAATACGGATGGAGATACCACAATTACGATTAATGCAGATGGTGATTATCCGAAAGTAACGATTGTAGTTGATAAAAATGGAAATCTCAAACAGGATGACGAGAAACTTCTTGATGCACCGACGCTGACTGGACCGGAAAAGATTTCCGAAGGAGATAATTTAACTCTGACTGGAAAAGATAATGCGGATGAGCTTGCGAAATATTTGGAGGCAATCAACAAGGTAACATCAGATGGTGAAGAACTTGAATTTGAAGTTCAGGATAATAAACTGATTATCACAACCAGTGATTTAACCGCAGGACCAGATGGAGGTTCGATTGAGCTTGTAATTGAGGCAAAAGGCTACAAAGAACAGAAAATTACGGTTGAAGTAGAAGACTCATCTGAGGAAGAAACACAGATTGAAGTTTCAGGATTTAGAAAAGCAGAAAAGGCGGGTATGTTTGACTGGGGAGCAGATAAATATATTGCCAGCTTTAAAGGAATTTCGGGAGACGATTTAAAAGCTTACATCGGAGCAATTAATGAAGTTTGGGTAAATGATAAAAAGTATAATAAGGCATATTCAGCTACTTCGGTAGATGATGGCTGTTTTGCAGCGTATTCCAGTGATACCAACATGGTATTCAATTATGATGGCTTGAAGATTTCTTCGAGTGGTTTCAGCACAACCGGAATTACTACCATTGTTATTAAAGCGGAAGATTATGATGATGTAACATTTACAATTGATGAAAACTTTAAACTCATCAAAGTGGAAACCACTCTCATTGCTGACGAAGTCCTCCCAACCGAGAAAGTAGCCACCCCGGAGGAAACACCGGAAGAGCCGAAGACGAATGACGAAAACAAGGCAGATGTACCGGATGGCGATAAGAAGAACGAGACAGACGATGCGAACAAGGCACCGGAAGTAGACGAGGACAAGAAAGAGGATTCGAACGAGTCCAAGGATACTTCGGATGAGAAGAAAGACGAAACTTCAGATAAAGGCGATGCTGACAAGGATGATTCGAAAGATGAATCCGGCGAAACTGGTGACAATTCCAAGAAGGATGAGACCGGTGACGTAAAAGATGATACTTCTGATAAGGAAGAATCCGACGGAGGTAAAGGCGATGCTTCTGAGAAAGAAGAGTCTGTTTCTGAAGAAGAGTAGTTGTATTTAAAGGAGTAAAAATTGAAACAGAAGTGGTGGATTTTATTAACCCTGCTGCTGTGTGGCTGCGGTGCTTCATCGCAGCCGGATCAAACGGGGGCGGTCCAGAATGACCGTCCTCGTTTATCTGCGTCTACGGAAGAGACGGCAGAAAATGTGGCAGCAGTAGAAAAAAACGAAAATTTAGAGAAAAATTCCTCAAATTCGAACCAGAATCCGGGAGAAGGGCAGAACTGGACAGTGTTTGCGATGGATACTGTGATGCAGTTTGACGCCTACGGTGGAAGTGCGGCTTTGCAGGAAAAAGTGAAACGGCGGGTGGAAGAGCTGGAAGGAGAGTTTTCGACAACGCAGGAAAACAGCGATATTTTTCATCTGAACCAGGAGAAAACAGCGGAACTTTCAGCGGATACGCGTTATCTGATGCAGGAGGCGCTGGCGCTGGGAGCGGAAACAGATGGTGCGCTCGATATTTCGATTTACCCGGTTGTGCAAAGCTGGGGATTTACAACGGGAAATTACCGGGTCCCCAGTGAGAGCGAGCGGGAAAGCCTGCTTAAATCGGTCGATTATCGTCTGGTCGGTTTAGAAGCAGATACGGCATCGATCGAGCCGGGAATGATGGTGGATCTAGGCGGTGTCGGAAAGGGATTTACCGGAGATGAGGTGGTAAAGACTATGAAGGAGGATGGCGTGACGAGCGCGCTGTTCAGCCTGGGCGGCAATATCCAGACGATCGGAACGAAACCGGATGGCGAGAAATGGTATGTCGGCATCAAGGATCCGGAGAGCGACGGCTATCTGGGCGGAGTCAGGGTGCAGGATGAGGCGGTCATTACCTCCGGCGGCTATGAGCGCTATTTCACGGATGATGACGGAACAATTTACTGGCATATCATGGATCCGTCCACCGGGGCGCCGGCGCATAGCGGGCTGATTTCTGTGACAATCATCGGACCGTGCGGACTGCGCTGCGATGGACTTTCGACCGCCCTGTTTGTCATGGGACGGGAAAAGGCAGCAGCACACTGGGCGGCGCATCAGGACTATGAGGCAGTCCTGGTTGACGAGAGCGGCACGATCTGGCTGACACCGGGCTTAAAAGACCGATTTATTCCGGTGGATCAGGGGGAGACGCGGGAGATTCGGATATTGTGATTTTGGAACAGAACTAGTATAATGAGCAGAGAAAAGTGCATGCGAGTCAGATTTACAATTTATAACGAAGAGGTCGAAAATACCGTGAATGATAGATTGAAAAAGAAGCTTCTTTGCTTTGAGAGCGCTCTCTCCACATTGGAAGGATACGAGGGATGGATGATAGGCACAACTACACTTCATATGGACTGGCAGCCCAAACAGGGGGAGAATGAGTTTTGCCATACCAAATTAACTCCAGAAATCATCAAAAAAGGCCGCTCGGCAATCCGGGTCCGCATAGCGGCAGCGGAGGAGGAAAAGGAACGGGAAAATGAGGAGATGGAAGTGCTGCTGGTAAAACCGCGCCAGAGCGTCCTTGTCCCGGAAAAAGAGAAAATGCCGCTCATGAAAGCAATTACGGAACTGGGAAGTGAGGATGATGATACGCTGGCATTTAGCCGCAGCCAGATGGAAGAATATCTCCGGGAGGCGGCAGATACCAATCCGATTCATCAGGGAGAAGCGGCAGTTCTGCCGGGGTTTCTTGTTATGAATGCCTGCCTGCTTCGGCTGTGGAAGAAGGGCTGGATGAAGGGACAGACCGCTCTGGAAGTACGTTTTCTTGCCCCACTTCGTCCTGATGAGGAGGTATATCTGTCGGATTCGGGGCAGGAGGGAAGAAACGCGGTGTATCTGAGAACGAAGCAAGAGGGAAAGGAAATTCTTTCGATTACAGAAAAATAGGGATGCCGATGATAAAGTGGGTGCAGAGGAGCTATGGATGCATATGTAAACCATTTATAAAAACAAGGTTGACAATCCTCTGAAATTCCGATATACTCTTTTCTAGCAAAGATTCTCTGTGTGTGATTCATAGGAAAATGCATTACACGGCTTAGAATTTTATCACTGAGGAGGTATATATAATGAGTTCAGAGACAAGTGCAGTGAACGTACACGGCGCATGGAGCGCGAAGCGGCTTACACTTTTGGCGATGATGCTGGCTCTTATCAGTGTGTCTTCGTATATTGCGATTCCGCTTCCGTTTTCGGATGCAAAGATCACAGCGCAGACGATGATTGTCAACCTGATCGGTCTGCTGATTGCACCACAGGATACCATTTTAGTTATGGCGAGCTGGCTGCTGTTAGGCTTATGCGGCGTGCCGGTATTCAGCGGCGGAAGCGCAGGACCGGGAAAACTGCTTGGACCGAGCGGCGGTTACTATATCGGATTTCTGGTTGTAGCGTTCCTGATTTCCCTGTTTTGCCGGAAATGGAAAAATGTTGCATTCCAGACAGCGTTCCTGATTGTAGTTGGTATTCCGGTGATTTACGCATTCGGTGCAGGCTGGATGAAACACGTGACCGGACAGCCGTGGGGTGCAGTTATCGTGCAGTCGATAATTCCGTTTATTCCGCTGGACATCGTTAAGTGTGTGGCAGCGGTAGCACTTGGAAAGGCGCTGAAGCGGACGGGCTTATTTGGAAATTAGATAGAAAATAAAGATGGGATGTGGTAGTGAACAGAATCAGCCTTTTAGTGCAGAAATGCAGCTAGGAGGCATGAGGAGTCCGTTGCCGCATCCCTTTAATTTTAATTAGGACTAGAAGAAAAACAGGAGAAAAGTATGAATCACGTATATATTCTGGGCGGTTTGCGCAGTTACATCGGGGTGAAAGATGGAATGTACCGTCATATCCCGGCGGAAAAGCTGGGGGCGGAGGTGCTGCGGGAGGTGGTTTCGCGATTTGAGCTTCCAACCGATGCGATCGACTATATAATAGGAGGAAATGCGGTCGGGGGAGGCGGCAATATCACGCGTCTGGCGGCACTTTCGGCAGGGTTTCCAGAGCGGATTCCGGCGGTTACTTTGGATCTGCAGTGCGGGTCGGCGCTGGAGGCGATCAGCGCGGCAGCAGCCAAGATTGAGAGCGGGATGGCGGATCTGGTCATTGCCGGGGGAATGGAGAGTTCTTCGGTACAGCCGTACCGCATGATGTCCCCGAACCATCCAGAGTATGACGGTGGAAAGGTGTATACGGTTGCACAGTTTGTGCCGGGAAAGCGCGGCGAGCAGGTTATGTTAGAGGGCGCGGAGGAGACTGCGATCCGGGAAAATGTCTCTAAGGAAGAGATGGACACCTGGGTGCTCCGGAGCCATAAGAGGGCGGCGCAGGCGCGCAAAGAGGGAATATTGGAGGATATAACGGTTTCCATCGACGGCAGCAGCCGGGATGAGGGAATCCGTCCGACAATGAGCCAGCGTCTGATCGACCGCCTGCCGTATCTGCTTCCAAATGGCACGAAAATCACGGCGGCAAATGCGTGCCTGATGCACGATGGTGCGGCATTTGTGGTACTTTGTTCGGAACGGTTTTTGCGGGAACAGGGACGGAAAGCAGAATGCCGTTTCCGGTTTGGTACAGCGATCGGGGATGATCCGATGATGAGCCCAAAATCAGCCGTCAGCGCTGCTAAGGCGATACTTGCAAAAACGGGGCATTCTTATCAGGAGATCGATGCTTTTGAGGTCAATGAAGCGTTTGCCGTTATTGATGTTCTATTTGAACGTGCATTTCCGGGAATTGAAGACCGTTATAATATCTGGGGCGGGGCACTTGCCTATGGGCATCCATATGGAGTCTCCGGCGCAATGATTCTGCTGCATCTGATGAAAGCACTGGAATATAAAAATGGGCATTTGGGAATGTGCTGCGTGGCAGCCGCCGGAGGGATCGGAAGCAGTATTCTGGTGGAGAAAGTAATGAAGTAGATGAAGACAGTGCTTGAATGATATAAAAAGTAAATGTGGTAAATTTAAAAGCTCAAATTGGTAAAAAGTTCTATATAAAAATAAGTAAAAGACAGGAATTAATCATGAAAGAAATACAGACACAACGTATAAATACATATCTGGATGCGCTCCGGGCATACCCGCCAGAGTGGGAAGCCCTGATCACGGAGAAAGAGCGCTATACGTTCGGGGAGCTCATCGAGGCGGCAGAACGTGTAAGGAAACATCCGAAAGAGATAGAAGAAAAACAGGGAAAACGTCACATCCACTGGATCCAGGAACCGACGATCGCGCATCAGCTTATTCAGTTTCTGGCATATGGAGACGGAAATGCGGTTCCGGTGATTGCACCGTCCGATGTAAAAATTTCCGATGAATTGCGTGACGTGACACCTCCGGAAGGGGCATATATGGGTGTGATGACGTCGGGAACCTCCGGTCGTCAGAAAGTATTGTTCCGCTCCTTTGAAAGCTGGCACGATTTTTTTAAGCTTCAGAATAAAATTTTCAAAATGGGAGAGGGAAGCATTACGTTTATGCAGGGGAGCCTGGCGTTTACGGGCAACCTGAACCTTTATATGGCGCAGCTTGCGTCCGGCGGAAGCGTCGTTGCGGCGGATTCCTTTGATCCGCGCCTCTGGAAGCGGATGATCGAGGCAGAACAGGCGACCAGCGTCTATCTGATTCCGGTCAAGCTGCGGGCGCTGCGGCGTATCTATGAGCGGGAACAGGCGGTCAATTACCGGATTATTTCTTTTGTCAGCGGCTCCCAGAGTATGGGCGGTGCGGAGGCAGTGCAGTTTAAAAAGGCATTTCCCGAAGCGGAGATTACATTGTATTATGGCGCCAGCGAGCTGAACTATATTACCTATATCCGTGGAAGTGAGATGAAAGAAGATACGACGCTGGTTGGCCGTGCATTTCCAGAGGTGGATGTCTGGATTGAAAACGATCATTTCCATGTAAAAACGCGGTATGGAATTCTTGGAATTGGAAATGACGCGGTGATTGGGGATTGCGGTCACACAGATGCAGAGGGACTCTTCTATTTTGATGGGCGGGATGATGATATCTGCAACATAAATGGGAGAAAAGTGTCATCCCTCCGGATCGAAGAGGCGGTGCGGACATTTCCGGGAGTGGCAGAGACGGCAGTGAAGGCAGTCCATGAGCATGGGCGCGATTATCTGAAAGTGTGGATTGTGTGGGAGAAAGAAGCTGAAAGGGAAGAAATTGCCGGAAGTGACAGCGGAAAATGTGGTTGTACCAATATGGCAATTCGGGAATTTTTGGCAGGAAGACTGGCAGATTATGAGATTCCACGCGAATTTGTCTTTCTAAAGGAGTTTCCAAAGACTGAAAGCGGAAAGATTCGTAAAAAAGAACTGTGAAAATTACTTTTTCTTGTCAAAAAAGAAAATGGCTTATTGTGCAAAATGACAAAAGTGACGTTGACAAAATTGGAAAAGGGTGGTATATTCCCGTCTTTGACAGTAATGTTTGGAAAAACACCGCAGAAAGGCTTATTCTATATAGCTTTTCCGGCGGTGCTTTTTCGTTTTGTGATAAATTCATAGCCTGTTTCAATCCGGACCTGTCCTTTTGCCCAAGCCATAACGTCATCTCTTGTAGGATCGTGTTCAACCAGCAATTCTTTTAAGGTGCCAAGTTTTCGAATAGTCCTGGAAGTAGATTTTCCATTGGCATCAATGTAGGATTGCTTTTTATTTAGATATAGTTTATATTGTTATATAAAGAGTTATATCATTCATGTTATTAGGAACAGGGAGAAAGAAAATGTTAAATAGTAGTGCCGCAGTGCCGCTGTATGTCCAATTAAAAGAAAAAATTGAACAAAAAATAAGTGATGGTGAATATAAACCAGGAGAAAAGCTGCAAACGGAAGGTGAAATGGCAAAATCGTTTGGAGTCAGTATCATTACAGTTCGAAAAGCAGTCAGCGAATTGGTGGAAAAAGGACTTGTAGAAAAAAAACAGGGAAAAGGAACATTTGTCTGCCAGCGCAAAGTAACTAAGGATATGAAAAAATTGCAGAGTTTTTCGGAAATGTGTGCTCATATGGGAATGAAGGCCGGAGGACGTATGCTTGAAAACAGGCTGGAACCGGCGAGTGAAAAGATAGCCCGGCTTTTGAATGTGGAAAAAGGCAGCCAGGTTATCTATATATCCAGAGTCCGCTATGCGGATGGTATGCCGATGGCGATTGAGCGTAACTATTTTCCACTTAAATATGCATTTCTTCTGGAAGAACGATTTGATGACAATTCATTGTTTACATTTTTGAAGGAACACTCTCATACAGCAGTGGCAATTTCAGAAAAATGGATTGAACTTTGCAAGGCGACAGCAGCGGAAGCAGAGCTTTTGCAGATGGCGAAAGGAACTTCGATGCTTTTTATCAAAAGTGTGGCATATACGGCTGAGAAGGAACCCATTTATGTAGGGCATCAGGTGTTTAATGGAGAAAAATGCTCATTTTATGTCTGTGAATCTACAATAGGAATAGAGTAAATTAATTGAAAAGAAAAGGCTGATTCAGGTTAGAAAGCAAGAAAAATTTGCGCTAACAGGAGTCAGCCTTTTCTTTTTATCAGGAACACGGAAACGGAGATGATAGAAATTCCATTACTGGGCACGTATGCGTGAACAGTACCTAGAAAAAAAGTGATGTAAAAAAATACAGAAATCACTTGACAAAATACATACATAAGTATAATATGATATCATAACATTATATAATGATATATAATCAATTCGAAGGAGATGAAAAAATGCGGGTCATTGGAATTGGGGACAATGTGTGCGACAAATATGAACATCTCAGGCTTATGTTTCCGGGAGGTCAGGCTGCAAACTTTGCGGTTTATGCAGGGATGCTGGGGGCAGAGTCAGCTTATATGGGAGTGTTCGGACGGGATGAGGTTGCAGAACATGTGATAGCAACACTCGATGAGCTGCAGGTAGAACACAGCCGGTGCCGTCAGTATGAAGGAGAAAATGGTTATGCGAGGGTTACGCTGGTAGACGGAGACCGTGTCTTTCTCGGAAGCAACAAAGGCGGCGTATTAAAAGAAAATCCGTTAAATCTGGACGTGGAAGATCTGGAGTATATTAAAACATTTGATCATGTGCACACGACCAATAATAGCTATTTTGATGAACAGCTTCCTAAATTGGCAGAACAGGGAATCTCTGTATCGTATGATTTTTCGGGTCAGTGGATCGATGAAGAACGAGTAAAAAAGGTTGCTCCGTATATTACGTATGCGTTTCTTTCATGTGGTTCCGTTTCGAGAGAGGATGCGGAAGAAATTTGTAAGAAAATGTTTCGTGCTGGATGCCCAATGGTAATTGCAACAAGAGGAAGCTATGGAGCAGTTCTATTTGATGGAACGCAGTTTTATGAGCAGCCGCCGCATCTGGTTGAAGCAGTAGATACGCTGGGAGCAGGGGATTCATTTGCAACGGCATTTCTGCTTTCGTTTCTGGAGAGTCGGAAAAAGTATGGCATACAGATGAAAGAAAGCATTTATGAAAAAGAGATAAGGAAAGCACTGGAAGCAGGGGCAGAGTTTTCTTCGAAAACCTGTATGGTTCAGGGGGCTTTTGGACATGGAAAGTCATTTTGATAAATAATTGATACAAAAAAAGAAAAGGAGATCAGAAAGATGGAAAAATCAGTAAAAGAAATTGTAGCAGAGATCAAAGAAAAGATGGACAAACTGGGTGGATTAAAGCATGTGTATTTTGTAGCTTGCGGCGGATCTAAGGCAGCTATTTTCCCAGGGCTGTACCTTCTTCAGAGTGAGGCAAAAAATTTTAGCGCTACTACATATACCAGCAATGAATTTGTTCATGCAACACCAAAAGAACTGGATGAGCGGTGCGTTGCAGTTATTTGTTCATTAAAGGCAACGCCTGAGACCGTGGAGGCAGTAAAAACAGCCAATGCTGCAGGTGCAGTGACAATCGCTATGACAGGAAATATGCAGACAGGTATGGCGAAAGTTGGACAGTATATTGTGACATATTCAAATGGAGATGATCAGGTATATAGTGATTCTAACCAGGCGAACGCCCTTCGGATTGGTTTTGAGCTGTTAAAACAGTTTGAAAACTGGGAGAATTATGACAAGGCGATGGAAGCATACCGTTACATTGATGAAATTATAGAAGAAGGCAAGAAAAATGTTTTGGCGGATGCAAAAGCCTGGGCAGAAAAATATAAAGATGAACCTGTATTTTACGTGCTGGCATCTGGTTCAAACTATGGAGTTGCATATTCCATGTGCTGCTGTCATTTCATGGAGATGCAGTGGAAGCATGCTGTGTGCCTGCATACGGGTGAGTACTTCCATGGTCCATTTGAAACAACGGATAAGAAGCTTCCGATGATCCTTCTGATGAGTGAGGGAAGAACCCGCGCATTGGATGAACGCTGCTTAAAATTCCTGCGCACTTATGCGGAAAATTATATTGTAATTGATTTTGAAAAATTAAATGGCGGTAAAATCGATAAGAGCGTCGTAGAATTCTTTAATCCGGTTGTTATGATTCCGATTGAGAGATACTATGTTTCCCAGATGGCGGAAGTGCGTGGCCATTCTATGGATGAAAGACGTTATATGTGGAAAGTGGAATACTAAAGATCCTCCAATTAAATATTTTCTTAGACAGACAGCGAGGCCTGACCGTATGGAGCAGACTTCGCTGTTTTGTCCATACGGGCAAGTTAATTTAGAGTGAGCATAGTGTAAGTAAAAAATCAGAACGTTTGGCATCAAAGAATTGCTGAAAAAGATAACAGACAAGTGAAAAAAATTGTGAAAATTGATATGGATGTGTGTGATGAAAAAGAAAACGTAATAAAAATATGATAGGAAGAGAAGCTGACCCCCTAAAAAAAAATATGTAAAATGACAAATTAGCATTGACAATATAATGATATATGATGTATTATAATGAAATGATATGAGATAATTCGCTTGAAACCTGCAGGAACAAGAAGAATTTGAAAAGAAGGTAGGAGGAAATGTCATGAAAGCAGATGTGTTTGAGTATGAAGGGGAAGGCATTCAGTGTGTATATGACAATAAAAAATGGGTCGTATGTATTAAAAACTGGAAGCCTAATAATGATATTGAGAAGATTCAGTATCTGGAAGTGCATCACGCAACCGATGAGCAGTTTATTCTGGTTCAGGGAAAAGCAGTTCTTTTGACAGCGTCCCGCGAGAATGATGCATTTAAGATTGATGTAATTCCGATGGAGCCAAATAAAGTTTACAATGTTTTGCAGGGAACATGGTTTAATACGATCACACAGAAGGATACAAAGCTGATATATGTGCAGGATGCGGGGACGACAACAGAAAACAGCGAATACTGTGATATGACAGAAGTGGAATTGAGTATGGTTAGGGAAAAAGCAAAAAAAGCATTGCAGTAGCATCATAAAAAAGAAATGAGGAGGACAAAAGATGGAGTTTAATGCGTATTCCATGTTGGTGGATTTCATGTGGGCAGGTATTTTCCTGTTTGTGGCGAAAATGCTGAGGGAAAAAATCAAGATTCTGCAGAGCCTGTTTGTTCCGGTCAGTCTGCTGGCTGGATTTATCGGGCTTGCGTTAGGACAGAATGGTTTTGGAATTATCAGTTTTTCTTCACAGTTTGGTTCTTATGCAGGTCTGCTGATTATTGCAGTATTTGTATCAATTGGGCTGAGGGGCTTTAATTTTTCAGCTGGTGGCTGGAAAACAAATTTTGATCGGATTGGCAGCTACTACTGCTTCCGCAATATTGGCTGGGCGTTTCAGTATGCAATGCCGATTATTTTTGCAATGGTAGTCCTGAAAATAGTTGCTCCTGATTTAAATCCGGCATTTGGAATGTTGATTCCTGCAGGCTTTCAGGGAGGTCATGGTACGGCAGCAGCACTTGGCGCGACACTCGGCACACTTGGATGGGAAGATGCAACGGATCTGGCGATGACAAGTGCAACGGTGGGTATTTTAACCGGTATTTTTGGTGGAATTATTTTGATCAAAATTGGAACAAAAAGAAACTATACCAAGTTTGTAAAAGATTTCAGCCAGCTTCCTAACGATATGCGCACGGGACTCATTGAAGAAGGAAAACGCCCGGTATTAGGCGAAGAAACCGTTTCACCGATGGCAATTGATCCGCTGGCATGGCATCTTCTTCTGATTCTGATTCCAACCGGTATTGGATATCTTTTAACAAATGTAATTCAGGGAGCAACCGGACTTGGCGTTCCGAGTTTCTCTGTCGGCTTCCTGGTAGCAATTGTATTTCATTTTGTATTAAAAGGAATAAAAGCCGATAAATATGTAGATAACCGCATCATTTCCCGTATGGGAAGCTGTGCAACTGATTTCCTTGTATTTTTCGGTGTGGCATCAATTAAGATTCCGGTTGTTATTGAGTACGCAGTTCCGTTTGGTCTGCTGATGTTATTTGGAATTGTCTGGGTTGTATTCCACTTTACAGTGATTGCGCCGAGACTCTTAAAACAGGAGTGGTTTGAGAGAGGTATCTATGTATATGGTTACTCGACCGGTGTAACAGCAATCGGCATGGCACTTTTAAGAATTGTAGATCCGGAGAATAAGAGCTGTACACTGGATGATGCAGCAATTGTAACACCGATTGAGTCAATTATTGAAATTTTTGCATTAGCGGCAGTTCCGGTTGCCTGTGTTCAGGGAAACTGGATTGCAGCTGTAACACCAATTTTGATTTACCTGGCAGCGCTTTGCATTGTCCCGGTTGTCTTCAAATGGTGGCATAAACATCCAGGTAAAGCATGGGATGAAAGTGAGCTTTAGGGAAAGAAAAAAGATATAAATGTAATCTGTAAATAAGCGGGCACTGTGAAATCTGATAGAGTGAAGGTTTTTGCAGTGCCTTTGTGTGTAGAGAGGAGGAACAACTGGATGATAAAGATAAGGCGGGAACAGATTGCAGGAATGAATATGCACTATAAATACAGAACTTTGGAATATTTCTTTAAAACGCAGCAGGCTCTCGGAATAAAAAATATAGAGTTTTGGTGTGCAAGACCGCATTTCCTGCTAGATGATTATGGGTTTGAGGATGCGGCTGAATTAAAAAAGAATGCAGCAGATTATGGATTGACAATCGGAGCTTTTTCACCGGAGTGTACGATTTATAATTATGCACTTTGCTGTCATGACGAGACGGCAAGAAAGCATTCAATCGGATATTTTGAAAATGGAATCCGTGCAGCGGCAGAAGCTGGTGCGAAAGTGATGGTACTCAATTGCTGCGGCGGTGCAAGAAATGAAGATCCGAGACGTATTTTTGAACGTGCGGTTCAAACCTTGCGTCGGCTTTCAAAAACTGCTGCGGAAGAGGGGGTTATTCTTGCAGTGGAAACAGTACGGCCAGAAGACGCAACGGTTATTAATATGCTTCCAGAACTAAAAAAACTTTTGGAGTCGGTTAATGAGCCGCAGATACAGGCTGCCCTGAATTTGACGAGTGCTGGAGTGGCAGGAGAGTCGATGAAAGACTGGTTTGAAGCATTTGGAGACAAAATATACCATATCCGTTTTGTGGATGGACGTCCGCAGGGATGCCTTGCATGGGGAGATGGTTTGAGACCGTTAGAGGATCAATTGATTTGTCTGGATCAGTACAAATATAAAGGATTGCTAAGCCTGGCACTGAATGATGCACGCTACCTGGAGGATCCGGCTGCAGCCGATCGGCAGAATATGCGTGAATTGGAACCGTTTATAATGGATTAATGGAGTAATTGTATGAGGAGGAAGCGAAAATGAAAATAGTTGATTTTGATAAACTTTCGGTATTGAATCTTCATTATTGCCAATATACGTTGGATTATTTCCTGGATTGTATGCAGGAACTGGGAATCAAAAATGTAGAATTGCTGGGAGGACATCAAGGACTTTGGCTGGATCCAAATGAATATCAGGATCCAGAGCCAGTCCGTAAAAAATTACAGGAACACGGTTTGAAGTGTCCGGTATTTACACCACAGAATTGCCGGTTTGGTTACCAATTTGGTGTAAAAGAACCAGAACTGAGAGAAAAAACATTTGGATTTTTTGCAAATGCGATACGTCTGGGGGCTGCGCTGGGGGCAGACAAGATGGAAGCAAATTCCGGATGGGGTTACTGGGATGAAGCGGAGGAGGATGGATTGAAACGGGCAGCTGAGATGCATCAGAGACTTTGTGAGGTCGCAGAGGAAAATGGCGTGACAATTGTGGCAGAGTCTTTACGGCCGCAGGAATCAAGAATTGGGTATAGTTTGCAGCAAATGAAACGGTTATTTGATTTAGTCGATCATCCGCGATTTAAAGTTATGATTGATTTGACAGCAATGTCGGTTTCTGGTGAAACGATTCAGCAGTGGTTTGATGTTTTTGGAAAGGAAAACATTGTACATGCACATTTTCAGGATTGTGATCCCTATGGGCATTACATCTGGGGTGAAGGGAAGAGAAACTTAAGAAAGGATTTAGAGGACATGGTAAAAAATGGATATGAGGGATATTTTACGCAGGAACTGACAGCACCGGCGTATTACCTGGATCCATTTCGTTATGACAAAAGAAATGTGCAGAATTTGCGAATGTACATGGAATAGAGGAGAGAAAGAATATGTGGACAGATGAATTATTTCATGTAAAAAAGCCGATCATTGCACTGTTGCATTTGCGGGCGCTGCCGGGGGATCCTCTGTATGAAAAAGATGCAACGATGGGAGAAGTAATTGAAAAGGCAGCCAGAGAGCTTCAGGCGCTCCAGGAGGGAGGAGTAGATGGAATTTTGATTGCCAATGAATTCAGCCTTCCGTATGAAAAAAAGGTTTCCTACGTAACTGTGGCAGCGATGGGACGGATTGTGGGAGAATTAAAAAAAGAGATAAAAGTTCCATTTGGTGTCAATATTGTTTCTAATCCATTGGCGACGATCGATTTGGCAGCAGCCGTCGAGGCAGATTTTGTAAGAAGTACATTTACGGGTGCCTATATAGGTGAAAATGGAATTACAGATACGAATATTCCAGAAGTCTTGCGTAGAAAAAAAGCACTTGGACTAGATAAAATGAAATTGCTATATAAGGTAAATCCAGAGTCGGATGTATATCTAGCAGAGAGAAGTCTGGAAAAAATAACAAAATCCATGATTTTTCATTGCTTTCCAGATGGTCTGTGTGTTTCTGGAAGTAGTGCTGGTCAGGAAACGGATTCAAGTTTGGTACGCAGGGTCAAGGCAGTTTCTGGATTTGTTCCTGTTTTCTGTAATACAGGGTGTACGAAGGAAAATGTGGTTGAAAAACTTAGTGAATGTGATGGCGCTTGTGTAGGGACTGCTTTTAAGAAAGATGGTAAATTTGAGAACTATGTTGAAAAACAGAGAGTCATGGAGTTTATGGATGTAGTTAAGGCGTATCGCTGTACAATGAAAGAAGGCGTATAGACGTTGCATTATTTTTTAGGAATTGACGTTGGTACATATTCAAGTAAAGGAGTTCTAACAGATGAGTCTGGAAAGGTGGTAAGTCGGGCAGTTACTCATCACGGAATGGAAAATCCAGAACCTGGTTATTATGAGCAGGACGCGGATAAGGTATGGTGGAATGATTTTTGCATTTTGTCAAAAATTCTCTTACAGCAGAGTGGTGTAGAACCAGAAAAAATTGCTTGTGTAGGGGGAAGCACATTGGGAGCAGATTGCCTTCCAGTTGATAAGGACGGGCATCCTTTACGAAAAGCAATTTTATATGGTATTGATGCACGTTGCGTGGAAGAAATGGAGTATCTCTCACAATATTATGGTACAGAAAAAGTAAAAAAACTATTTGGACGTCCAATTTGCAGTGGAGATGTATCTGCTAAAATTTTATGGATAAAAAATCATGAACCAGAGGTATATAGACGCACACACAAGTTTTTGACAGGTTCTTCTTATCTAACATTTAAACTAACTGGAAAATATGTAATAGATACATTTTTGGGGATGGCTTCATTTCGTCCGCTGTATTATCCGGATGGGAGCATCCATAAAGAAATGTGTAAACCGATTTGTATGCCGGAGCAGTTGGCAGAAGGAATGCCGGTTACCCATATTTGTGGAACGGTAACAAAGCAGGCAGCTAAGGAGACAGGACTCAAAGAAGGAACGCCAGTTATTACTGGAACTGGAGATTCAGCAGCTGAGGCAATCAGTGTAGGAGTACTTGCACCAGGCGATCTGATGGTACAGTTTGGATCGTCCTTATTTTTCTATTGTTGTGCAGATCGGCTGATTCAGGATGAGCGAGTGCGCGGAAATCCATTTTTAATTCCAGAAACTTATAGTGTAGCAGCAGGAACTAATAATGGAGGCACACTTCAAAAATGGTATTTGGAACAGTTATTTTCTGAATGCTTGGAGAAGGAAAAAACAGCAGGATTGAATGCATATGAAGAAATGATGAAAGGAATTTCTGAGATTGCACCTGGATCGGATGGTTTGATAACTTTACCCTACTTTGCGGGAGAAAGGACACCGCTGAATGATCCAGACGCAAGAGGAATGATTGTGGGACTTTCATTGAGCCATACAAAAAGACATTTGTATCGCTCGGCACTGGAAGGAATTGGGTATTCAGTTGCACAGCATATTGACATATTCCGTGAAAATGGTTTGCCTGTAAAACGGATTGCAGCGGCGGGGGGAGGAACGAAAAACGCAGTTTGGATGCAGATGGTGGCGGATATAGCAGGGGTATCGTTAGAAACACCAAAGGAAGACATAGGGGCAGCTTATGGAGATGCACTGATGGCAGCGATTGGAGTCGGATTCTACCAAGGTTTTTCAGATTTGCGCCAAGTAATCCAAAAGAAATGTATTTATAAGCCGGATTTAGAGAGGCATGAGTTATACAAGCCATTTAGAAAGCTATTTGATGAATTATATAGGTGTAATCAGGAAATATTACATAGTTTATCTAAGCATAACAAGTAAATAAAAGATATGGAAAGGCTTTTTGACTGTAATCATTGATATTACAATTGAAAAGCTTTTTCATTTATAGGTTCCCGATAATGTGTAAAAATGAAATTCAATCAACCGGGCAGAATATATGTTCGAAATTCTGCACTTTCCTTGCAATGAAAACTGTGCTATGGTATACTGAAAAGAAGATTTGGAGGCATTTTGAAGCGTTCTTTTTTTAGTTTTAACCAGATCTTGAACCAGTGAGAAAAGAAAGGAATTTACCGTGATTTCGTATGTAAAAGGCATCCTGGCGGAGAAAGCAAAGGACCGTATCGTGGTCGAGTCCGGCATGATGGGGATCGGGATTTTTGTCCCGATGTCGGTGCTGGAAGTTTTACCGCCGCTCGGGGAAGAGGTAAAGATATATACGCACCTGCAGGTGCGGGAGGATGATATGAGCCTGTACGGCTTTTTAAGCCGTTCGGATCTGGAGATGTTCCGCCAGCTTCTGGGGGTCAACGGCATTGGTCCGAAGGGGGCACTTGGCATCTTGTCGGCGCTGCGTCCGGAGGATCTGCGTCTTGCGGTTATGACTGGGGATGCGAAGGCGATCTCCCGTGCACCGGGCGTTGGGGCAAAGACGGCACAGCGGATCATTCTCGATTTGAAGGATAAAGTACAGGCAGAGGATCTGCTGACACCGCTGTTAGATGGCAGTGCGGCGGTTTCGCCGGCTGCGGGAAATGGGCTTTCAGGCAATGCGGCGAAGGAAGCCGTGGAGGCGCTGGTGGCGCTGGGATATACGAATGCCGAGGCGGTGAAGGCGGTCAAGAGCGCCAATGTGACGGAAGAGATGGATTCCGAGGCGGTATTGAAGGCATCGCTGAAATATCTGGCGTTTTTGTAAAACAACCTATGTGTCGGACATTCGAAATTGCAGGATCATAAAAAATAGTGGTGCTTGTGCGTCAGATGAAAATTTGGAATGTGTGGCAGATATGAGAAAATGGAACTGTCATGGCTTAATTGAATGAGAGAGAAAAACAGGAAAGACAGGAAACGAGTATGAGCAGAAGGACGATTACAACCGAGGTGACGGAGGAGGATAAGCGGATTGAGGGAAGTCTCCGCCCGCAGACCTTAGACGAATATATCGGTCAGGAGCGGATCAAATCGACGTTAAAGGTATTTATCCATGCGGCGAAATCCCGCGGCGAGGCGCTTGACCATGTTCTTTTCTATGGACCGCCGGGACTGGGAAAGACGACACTTAGCGGCATTATCGCCAATGAGATGGGAACCCGTATGAAGGTTACTTCCGGTCCGGCAATCGAGAAACCAGGGGAGATTGCGGCGATTCTCAACGGGCTCCAGGAGGGAGACGTCCTCTTTGTGGATGAGATTCACCGTTTAAACCGCCAGGTGGAAGAGGTGCTTTATCCGGCGATGGAGGACTATGCGATCGATATCATGTTGGGAAAAGATTCGACGGCGCGCTCGATTCGTCTGGATCTGCCGAAATTTACGCTGGTAGGCGCGACGACACGCGCGGGACTTCTGACGGCGCCGCTGCGCGACCGCTTCGGCATCGTGCAGAAGATGGATTTTTATACGCCTGAAGAGCTGCAGACGATTGTCCTGCGGACGGCGGGAGTTCTGAATGTGGAGATTGATAAGACGGGCGCCTATGAGATTGCGAGACGTTCGAGAGGAACGCCGCGTCTGGCAAACCGTCTGTTAAAACGTGTGAGGGACTTTGCACAGGTCAAGTACAACGGCGTGATTACGAAAGAAGTCGCGGATTTTGCACTGGATATCCTTGATGTGGACAAGCTGGGACTTGACAACAACGACCGTGCGATCTTACATATGATTATCGACAAGTTTTCCGGCGGTCCGGTCGGACTGGAGACGCTGGCGGCAGCGCTGGGCGAGGATGCTGGGACACTGGAAGATGTGTATGAACCGTATCTTCTGATGAACGGTCTGCTCAACCGGACTCCGCGCGGGCGGATGGCGACCGAAGCAGCGTATCGGCATCTCGGGTATGCCTGGAATCAAGAAAAAAACGGTATTTCTGAGATTTGATATTTGATTGATTTGAAGGTGGTATTTCTGTGTGGGTGACGTGACAACGTCGAACCATATTTATTATAGATAGAAAGAAGAGAATGCGATGGCAAAACAGTATATAGATGTATTAATTGATGGAAAAGTGTATAGCCTGGGCGGCAGTGAGACGGAAGGATATGTACAGCAGATTGCCACGTATCTGAATGGGAAGATTTTCCAGCTCAAGGCGCAGCCGGGATTTTTGAAAATGCCGGAAGACTACCAGAGTATTATGACTTATCTGAATCTGGCGGATGATTATTTTAAAGAAAAAGAGAGTGCGAAGGCACTTGCATCCGACAAAGAGAGCATGGAAAAAGAGACATACCGTCTGAAACATGAGATGGTCAGCACCCAGATGAAACTCGAGAGTCTCCGCAATGAGCGCACCGTCAGCGAGGAAGAACTGGAGACGGCAAAGAAGGCGGCAAAAGAGGCAGCTGAGCAGGCAGAAGCTGCTAAAAATGAGGTACAGGCACAGATCGAGCGTGTGAAAAAAGAAGCGCAGGAGCAGATCGAGGCTGTGAAGAAAACAGCACAGGAACAGGTTGAGTCTGCAAGAAAAGAAGCGCAGGGGCAGATCGAGGCTGTGAAGAAAACAGCACAGGAACAGGTTGAGTCTGCAAGAAAA